>ERZ894214.12-NODE-12-length-186547-cov-40.5803_pt1 | contig 186547 bp, 118 predicted proteins | sample MGYA00380290_ERZ894214 | MGnify/ENA primary metagenome ERZ894214 (study PRJEB32331, sample SAMN06328421) | human gut metagenome | biome: human gut microbiome; feature: stool | host: Homo sapiens | collected 2014-09-19 ... | reverse complement strand
AAAACCATGAAGGATTTATCGGAATGCAGGATCACGGTGACGATGTTTGGTTCCGTAATATCCGCGTGAAGGTTCTGGACTGATCGCAGTAATCCATGAGGCTAGCCAAAAAGATAGAATTTACATCCCCCTCTTCTACAGATCTATCTGTATCAAAAGTAAGACAAGTCTTGAATCTTTTTAGCTAGCCTTATAATTAGACCTTTCTGATATCTATAAACATGAAAATCCAAATTAATTTATATGCATTAGCTCCTCTTCCAATTGTTCCATTTGGGATTTCAGTATAGAATAAAGAAGACAGAAAAGACGCAGCTATCCAAATTTATTCTGTTAGAAATATATCCAATAAAATCACATGACGAAAATTATGAATGTGATGCTGCCTATATTTCTCTTCTGAAGAATTCAGCAAGCCGTCAAATACAATGATATATACTGCGCTTATAATATGAGATAAGCAAACGCTGTAAGCAATAAAATATTTATTGTTCAGCTACATTTTAACCATTTAATTAATTTATATTTATGAAAAAGCACCTAATAACAGTACTTGCCTGCTGTTTACTCCTCATCGGTTGCAAAGATGATAAGGTTGATCCCGATCAGTACGATCCATCTCAACCGGTAGTATTTACAGATTTTAATCCTAAAGAGGGAGGTATGCGAACCCGCCTGTACATTGAAGGCAGTAACTTTGGAAGTGACCCTACCAAAATTCATATCACGATCGGTGGAGAAAAAACGAAAACAATCGGAGCTGATGGAAAAAACATTTATTGCATGGTTCCTTCCAAGGCTTTTGATGGAATAATCAATGTTCGCATAGATGGACCGGATGGCAAACCGATTGCAGAACATACATTTGAAGAAGAATTCAAGTACACTCCTACAACGGTTGTAGGCACCTTGCTACGTAAAGTAGATGAGGATAATAATTCCGCATTTCAAGAGGGTTCGTTCGATGAAGGAGCTTCTATTCCTTCCAATGATTGCATGGTGTTCGATCCCAAGTACAAAGACGGAGACAACCGGTTACTTCTTTCTTCAAACCATTCTGACGGTCTCCATCTAATAGACCTGACAGAGCGGACTGTAAAACGTCTCTTTCCAAGAACAGGATATAGCACAATGTACTCTTTCACATTCAGCGCTGACGGAGACACGTTGCTGTTTACCGATGATCACGGTCAGGACAACACTACCCGGGCAAATATCTATTATTCTCTCCGTCGTGAGAATTTTCGACGAATTCGTCCTTACAACTATGGCAGGACAGCATATAGCTTAGTGTATATGGATGACGGAACCATCTTTTACACCACCTGGTGGGAAGGAAAAGTCTACAAAATGATACGCAATGGAGCTATTCCCAATATCGACGAGAATGCGGAAGTTGCCTTTAGTCTGAGTCAGATATCAGCAGTGGGCGGTTCACACACGATATTATTCAAGCACCCGTCCAATAAATTTATGTACATGCTTTCCGACAATTTTGGCGCAGTGTTCAGAGCCGATTATGATCCGGTGGCAAAAACATTCGGTAATCCCAGCATCATTGCCGGAAACATGAACGATAAAAGTTTCAAAGAAGGAACAGGAGGTAGCGCCCGGTTTAACAAACCACAGTTCGGTGTATTTGTTAAAAACGAAAAATACGGAGAAGGAATCGGTCCTGACAAAGACCAATATGACTTCTATTTTTGTGACAGAGAAAATCACTGCATCTGGAAGCTGGACCCACATGGAGTAGCCTCTCTCGCAGCCGGACGAAGTAACGAAAATGCCGACGGCAAAATTTGGGGATATGTAGACGGTAATCCGTTACATGAAGCACGTTTCAATCAGCCTGCCGGCCTTGCCTACGATCCTGATACAGATATGTTCTATATCGGAGATATCGACAATAAAGGAATTCGTTATATGACAACGGAATAATACTATTTAAAACACAAATGAATATGAGAAATATAATCTTACTATTTTTCTTGATAGTAGGCTGGACAACTACAGTCTATGCCCAAAATGAACAAGAGACGATTGAAGTGACAGGAATCGTCACAGATCCAAAGAACGAACCTTTAGTAGGTGTAAACGTTACAGCGAAAAACATACCGGGCTTCGGCGCGATAACCGACATAAACGGACGTTATAAGATCAAGGTTCCCAATTATTCTTACTTGATCTTCTCCTATGTGGGATTTACAAAACAGGAAGTCTTTATCAAAGACAAAAAAATCATTAACGTCGTTATGGTAGAGACGAAAGAAACGGTCATCGACGAAGTTGTTGTCACAGGAACCGGCACTCAGAAGAAGGTAACTGTGACAGGTGCCGTTACCACAGTCGACGTTTCTCAGCTACGTACTCCGACAGCAAGTATAACGAACGCTCTTGCAGGTAATGTGGCCGGTATACTCGCTCGCCAAACTTCCGGACAGCCGGGTAGTAATATCTCCGAGTTTTGGATACGCGGTATCTCCACTTTCGGCGCCGGCGGCAGTGCATTGGTGCTAGTCGATGGTTTCGAGCGTGATATGAATGAGATCAATGTGGAAGATATCCAAGACTTCTCAGTGTTGAAGGATGCCTCTGCAACAGCAATTTACGGTTCACGCGGTGCAAATGGAGTTGTCTTGATCACGACCAAACGCGGAAAAGAAGGAAAGACCCGCGTTAATGCCAAAGTAGAAACCTCGTATAATACACGCACCAGAACTCCGGAATTTGTAGACGGTCCAACGTATGCCCGCATGATGAACGAAGCCTTAATTAGTCGTAGTCAAGCTCCAGCCTATAGCGAAAGTGACTTGAAACTGTTTGCAAACGGGCTGGATCAGGATCTTTTCCCGAATGTGGACTGGATGAATTTAATACTGAAAGACGGCGCCCCCACTTATCGTGCAACCGTAGACTTGACCGGAGGTGGTACGGTGGCCCGTTATTTTATTTCTGCCAGTTATGTAAATGAAGGTGGTATGTACGAGACAGATCGTGCTATGACGGACTATAACACCAATGCCAACTACCATCGCTGGAACTACCGCATGAATGTAGACATAGACCTGACAAAAACTACGCTACTAAAAGTAGGTGTATCGGGGTCTTTGGACAAACAGAACCTGCCGGGAAGCCAATATCATGAAATATGGCACTCACTGATGGGATACAGTCCCATCGCTTCACCAGTACAATATAGTGACGGAAAATGGGCAGCAGTCGGTAATGAGGGACGAAGAAATCCGTGGGTGCTGACTACCCAGCAAGGGTATCAGGAAACATGGAAGAATAAAATCCAGACTACAGTTAACCTTGAACAAGATCTGAAATTTATTACAAAGGGATTAAAATTCTATGGGCGCTTCGGCTTCGATACTTATACAGATAACGGTGACAACCGTTTCAAATGGCCGGAAAGTTGGTTAGCAGAACGGCAACGTACCTCCGACGGAGAGCTGCAATTCAGAAGAATAGAGACGCAGAAACTGATGGACGGAACGATGTATTCAAGTGGACAACGGAAGGAATATCTGGAGGCAGAGCTACACTATAACCGTACGTTTGGTGACCACATGCTAGGAGCCGTTTTAAAGTATTCTCAGGACAAGACTACCAATACATCTCACAACGGCAATACAGATAGCTACGAGAAGGTTGTGCAGAGTATTCAAAATCGTCATCAGGGATTTGCAGGACGTTTCACCTATGGATGGAAATACCGCTACTTCTTTGACTTCAATTTCGGTTACAACGGTTCCGAGAACTTTGCCTCAGGTCAGCAGTTTGGATTTTTTCCCGCCTATTCTGTGGCATGGAACATCGCTGAAGAGTCAATCATCAAGAAACATCTCAAATGGTTGAACATGTTTAAGCTGCGCTACTCATACGGTAAGGTAGGTAACGACAATGTGGGAACCCGCTTCCCATACGTAGAGAAATTCGGAACATGGGATGAAGACGGTTACTATTACGGTGATATCGGCACCAGTAATTATTATTATACCGGACTGACCTATTCGAGAATTGCATCAAACAGCATCACTTGGGAGGTAGCCAAGAAACATGACCTCGGACTTGACTTCTCTATGTTCAATGATAAGTTCAGTGGCAGCATTGACTACTTCCACGAACAGCGCAACGGTATTTATATGTTGCGTAGTTATCTTCCTCAGATTATCGGTCTGAATCACATCACAACAAAACCTTATGCTAACGTAGGCTCTGTCTTGTCCGAAGGCTTTGACGGAAATATTGCTTATAAGCAGAAGGTAGGTGAGGTAGACCTTACGGTACGTGCCAACATGACCTATAGTAAAAATGAGATCAAGGAATATGACGAAGAGAATAGTCGCTACCCGTATAAGATGAAGTACGGATTCCGTGTAGACCAGGCGCGTGGTCTGATAGCTGAAGGATTATTTAAAGACTATGAAGAAATTCGTAACAGGCCATCACAGGGGTCAGGCATCATGCCAGGCGATATCAAATACAAAGACGTAAACGGTGACGGAGTCATTAACGGAGACGACGAAGTGCCCATCGGCGCAACGACTCGCCCTAACTTGATTTACGGATTCGGTGTATCTGCGCAATGGAAAGGATTTGACATCAACGTTCACTTCCAAGGAGCCGGAAAATCATCCTTCTTCATAGACGGATTCACCGTATATCCCTTCAAAGAGAAGTCCTGGGGAAACATTCTGACAGATGTAGTCGGAAACTACTGGTCGTTGGGGACCAACGAGGACCCGAATGCCAGATATCCACGTCTGAGTTATGGAGGCAATGATAACAATTATCGCGCTTCAACTTATTGGTTACGAAACGGTTCATACATCCGTTTGAAAAATGTGGAACTAGGTTACAGTATCCCGAAACGGTTTGTCAATAAACTCCATCTGGACCGTGTGCGTTTGTACCTGATGGGAACAAACCTACTGACTTTCTCCGACTTTAAACTTTGGGATCCGGAACTGGGTAGTTCTAACGGACAACAGTATCCCCTATCTAAAACTGTTACCATCGGACTGACGGTGGGAATCTAAAACAATTATGAAAAGAAAAATTATGAAAAGAAATAAATACATCTTATTGGGAGCGGTAGCGCTCGGGTTAGGACTCACTTCCTGTTCCGATTATCTAAATGTAGATCGCTATTTCAGAGATCAACAGTCTACAGAACGCATTTTCTCAGACAAAGACTATACACTCCAATGGCTATCATTCTGCTACAGCCGCTTGCAGGGAGATAATCTGGAAGTAGGACACAGCGACGTATGTCCTTTCAACTTCTCAGATGACCAAGTATTCAACGAGCGTGGAGACCGTTTTGCCAAATTCAAGCGTGGCGAATATTTAAATTCCACAGGCGGTCAGAATGCATGGAAATGGTCATATGACGGAATCTATCAAGCTTCCATCCTACTGAATGAATTACATGAGAATCAGGATCTCACTCCGGAGGAAGTGACAGATGTACGAGGACAGGCCCGTTTTCTGCGTGCCTATTTCTACTGGATGCTTCTGAGAAAATTCGGTCCGATCCCCATCCTACCACCGGAAGGAGCCGATTATACAAAATCATATGATGAGTTGGCGTATCCACGCAACACCTATGACGAATGTGTGCAATTCATTACCTCTGAATTGGAAATTGCAGCTACCGAACTATTCGAAAAACGTGATAACTTGAACATTGCCCGCCCAACCAAAGGAGCTGCACTGGCTGTACGCGCCAAAGTTTTTCTCTATGCCGCTAGTCCGCTGGTTAACGGAAATACGGAAATGGCAGACTTCACCAACAAGGACGGCAAACAACTGATTCCGCAAGAATACAATGAAGAGAAGTGGGCAAAAGCCGCTGCTGCTGCCAGAGATATGATTGATTACTCGGAAGCAAGCGGACTTTACAAACTTTATACTTTTGAAAGACGTCCGGTTAGTACAGACGAAGCTTATCCAACTACGATTGAACCGCCCTATCATGAGGAATACAGCAACAAGCCCTTTCCAGAAGGATGGGCCAATATAGATCCTTTTGAGTCTTATCGTTCTATTTTTAATGGTGACATCTATGCTGCAGAGAATCAAGAACTTATTTTCACCCGAGGAACCAATGGAGACAGCAATGACTTAAAAACAGACAACACCATGGTAGATTTCGTTAAGCATCAACTACCCGGAACGTTTGGAGGATATAATGTACACGGAATAACTCTGAAACAAAGTGAAGCTTATGACATGGCAGATGGTAAACCTTTTAGCAAAGAATACTACACCTTGTGGAAAGGAAAGTTCACAAACGATGAAAACAAAGATGAACACAAGTACGACCACGTAAAAAATAATGTATGGTGGGGATATACCAACCGTGAACCTCGTTTCTATGCCTCCGTAGCTTTCAACGGAGCAATTTGGAATGCACTAAGCATCAAGGAAGAAGGAGGGAAAGATTCACGAAACAAACAAATCTGGTATTATCGGGGAGCGACCGACGGACGTATAAACGGTTCTGATAACTGGTGTATCACCGGTATCGGCATTATGAAATATGTAAACCCGAACGATTGTGCCAAATGGGGAGGCTCCATCTATCAGAAAGTGGAACCTACACTTCGTTACGCCGACATATTACTGATGTATGCAGAAGCACTAAATAATATTTCTGAAGGGGCACACTATCAAATAGCCTCATGGGACGGAAACCAGACTTACGACATCTCCCGTGACAAAGAACAGATGCGCCGCGGAGTAAAACCTGTCCGTATGCGTGCCGGAGTACCCGATTATAGTGATGAGATATATGAGAATCCGAAAAAGTTCTTTGAAAAAATAGTCCATGAACGGCAAATCGAATTCTTTGCAGAAACCCAGCGCTTCTATGACCTGCGCCGTTGGAAGATCGTCGAAGAGCATGAAAGTGAGCAAATCTACGGTTGCAACACACTAATGAACGAAGAATACAAAGACATGTATTATCTGCCGGTCAGAGTAGCCGAGCTACAGACGTCTTTCTCTCGTAAACAATATTTCTGGCCTATCAGCTTCGATGAACTGAAACGGAACAAGAATCTGTCACAAGCTCCCGGATGGCAGTACTATGATTAGTATTAACATTATAAACTAAAAAATCAATATGAGAAAATTATATATTTTAGGAATGATATTGGCAATGTGCGCAACATTCAGTGCGTGCAATGACGAATGGAAGGAGGAACTTTACACGCAGATGATTTCTTTCAAGGCTCCTTTGGGAGACAATAGTCTGAATGAAATTTATGTACGCTATCAGCCGGATGGAATGGGAATATACCAGTTGCCGGTCATTGTCAGTGGTTCGAAGAATAACGATCGAAATATAGACGTGAAAATAGCCGTAGATGAGGACACGCTCCGAATACTTAATCAGGAGAAATTCCCTGTAGGCCGTCAAGATCTTTGGTATGTCCCCCTTGCAAAACAACATTATTCTTTTGAATCAAATATTTGCCACATTCCTGCAGGAGAAAACATACAGCTCTATCCCATCCATTTCAACTTTAACGGGTTGGAACTGGATGAGAAATATGTACTTCCGTTGACAATTGAAGAAGCCCCCTCTTATATACAAAATAAATATAAGGGACGTTATAAAGCGCTACTGGGAGTCAATCTGTTCAATGACTATTCTGGTACTTATAATACCACACTGATGAATATTTACATCGAAGGAACAACATCAGATCCCGCTAAGGTAGATACACGTGTAGCCCGTGTAGTGGACGAAAATACCATTTTCTTCTATGCCGGTTCAACTTGGGTGGAAGACGAAAACCGCTCCAGATATAAAGTATTTGTGGAGTTTGGAGAAGCAACAGAGGACGAGGAAGGTACTGTTAAAGGAACGTTGAAACTATACGGCGACGCAAGTGAATCAGAAATCAATATTCAACCACTGGGAGAGTGTAAGTATGAAAAACGAATCATTCAACACGAAACCATCAAATATATGGAACGCCATCTTACTACGCTAGAGTTGAGTTACAAGTACACGGATGTCACTTCTAATCCAGATTATCCGATGACTTATGAAGTAAAAGGCTCCATGACAATGGAACGACAAATCAATCCATTGATTCCAGATGAGGATCAAGCAATTGAATGGTAAAAAGGTAAAGATCTGGTAACCGCATATGGAAATAAATTTATTACATTTGCAGGAGAATCTTTAATGATGGGGTATGAGTTTTGAATTATAGTTTAATCCAAAGCTCATAGCCCCATTATTAGAAGTTTCAAATTAGTAATTCAAAATTAACCATTATGACCCCACAAGAGTTTTTTAAAAATGATTTATTCGCCGAAAATGCAGGTGTAATATTGCTTGAAGTACGCGAAGGATATAGCAAAGCCAAGCTGGAAATAAAACCCGAACATCTTAATGCCGGCGCACGAACTCAAGGAGGAGCTATCTTTACATTGGCAGATCTTGCACTTGCAGCAGCCGCCAATTCTCATGGTACGCTGTCCTTTTCCCTCTCATCCACAATCACTTTTCTACGTGCAAGCGGTCCGGGCGATACCCTTTATGCCGAAGCGCGCGAACGCTATATCGGTCGAAGTACCGGTTGCTATCAGGTAGATGTAACCAACCAAAACGGGGACTTGATTGCTACATTCGAATCAAGTGTTTTCAGAAAAGACCAGAAAGTTCCTTTTACGCTGTAATGACAGGAAACGAAGTGCGCCAGATTCGCTGACGCACTATTTAACGATAGAAGTCAACGGATGACGATTACCTCTGACATCATTTAAGAAAGCTTTGGCAGAACCAAAATTCAAAAACATATCCAAACGGACAGGAAGATGATTCTTATCATCTGTCACAAAGAAGGTAATCACCTCCTTTTCTTTCCCTTTCTTATCATACTCAACCAATGAAAAGATCAGGCAGCGATAGGTTACTCCATTTTCAGCTTTCACATTCTCTTTTCCCCGATAAATCAGCGTCTGTTCTTCTACTTTACGTCCGGTAGCCATCGGGAATTTGATTTTATCGCCTACCTTATAATCAGCAGGATCATAAGAACGCGCCTGAGCAAGAATAGTCAGCATATCATAGATACAGCGGCTATCACTTTCTTCTGATTCCTGCACTTCTCCGTCACGGAACGTACGTTTTTGCTTAGCAAAACAAAGACCGTCTTTATAAGAGAACCAAGCCTCATCTACCGTATAGCGTTTTCCTTCTTCGGCACCTTTACGAAAGTAACGAGGCTCCAGCTTTTCTCCCATGACGCAAGTTAGTGTATCACGCATCTTGAAAAAGAAATCGGCACGCTTACTGCCTAAAGCAAGCAGATTGACACGGTATGCAGGTTCTGAATGATAAGTAGTCGCATTGGTTGTCAGACTGGCTATACCCGCTTTCACCCAAACGAATTTCCAGTTGAAGTACAAGTCGTACATCACATGCTCTCCAGACTGGAAAGCATCGTTCTTTGCTTCACACTGTGCATTGGCAGGAAGTGCAAAACACCCTATAAACAATGCTACTAAGCCTATAACTAGATTACGGCGCAAACTAGCGGCGCCTACGGTTTTGGTTATCTTGTTCCCTATCTTTCTTTCTTTTGTCTTCATCTGGTTTTTGTTTTTTAAGTTCATCCGGCTTCTGCTTGTCTACAGGAGTTGCATGGATATCCCAATTTTGTGTTGTATCCCATAAAGCTTTATACTCCAATATATTCGGGTAATAGTAGACAGCTTCCGGCTGCTGTCCTTTTGCATAATCACCTGTATCCCACTCTCCGTTTCCATTAGTGTCATTAATTAGTCTGGCACCATATTTTCCAGGATTCAGGAAATAAAAATCAGCCATTCCTTTGTCAATCCTCCGTTTACGTACCACTTTATCCTGAGCATCCAACAACTCTACAAATGCCATCGGGTCCGCTCCCGTAACATTGAAATGAAGAGTAAAATATTCATCCTCACTACGTACTTTAAACGATTGTTTTATCTTATCGGTAAACAAACCATAAATGCCATGAAAAGCTGTCGAGTCCACCGAGAACTCATATTCCATTGTAGCTTCCCAATCATTTCCAGGATACAGATTAAACCGCCGCAAATTCAATGAGTCTTGTTCGAATTCGAAAGGGACATCCTTCCAAATCGTATCCACCTTTTGCCGCAAATGAATGGCCGCAGTATCAAAACTAGCAATCGGTTCCTCAAAGTTCAAAGAGATATAACCATACACATCCATAGATGAAGGTGCATTCACATTCACCGGTAAGAATTTAGTAGGTATCGGCTCATCTTCTTCATCTTTCTTTTTCTTCTTTTTCTTCTTCTCGGGCTCTTCTTTAGTCAAAGTCTTTTGTTTGGATACCAACTTCAACGTATCTGTACGAGGAATTAATTGATTCAACGTATCTGTATAAAGATAGGTAAGGCTAAGAGCAAGGGTATCCTGTTTATAAAGCAAAGAGTCCTTCACCCAGTAATGAATCGTATCGTTCCGTTGGTTCTTTTCTATGATAAAAGCGTCCTTATCTTCGAAGTTCAAGCCTTTCAGCACAGGCAAAGTATCTGCTTTACCTGCAAAATAGAGTGTGAATTTCTGAGGAACCAACCGCTCGGACTTAATCAGGTACTGCGAATAGTTTAACTCTTTAAAAGCGCGGAGAATCACATCATCGGGCAGATAATGCATGTATTTCTTCTCAACAATCGTATCATAAGTCAAAGAATCCACCCAAGCTGTATCCATACGAAGTCTTTCCTCCATACGCGGAATGATCAATGAATCATTAAAAGCAATGACTTCACTTTTTTGAGTAAAAGCAAAGTTTTGGTCAGAATCCATCAGTCCAAAGATACGATACTTACCGGGAGCTACCCCACGGATGGAAAAGCGTCCACGACTGTCAGTACGAGCCACACGGTCGAAAGGGAGTTTGGTAAAAGCTGTATCATTCAGGTTAGCATGCAATCCGACCAGTATTCCTTTAATAGGCTCCAGATTGGAAGCGTCAAGTACCGTTCCTGATACTTCCATAGTATCAATCTGTGCACCGGTAGAAAAAGTAAATGCAAAATTACCTAAAGGATTACCTTCATTATTGTCAACGATAGCATCCGAGAAATCTATAGTATAGGTAGTATTAGGCTTCAGCGAATCAAGCAGATTCACCTGTATTCTCTTTCCTGATGCCTTGATTTCCGGTTGTTGTATCTGAGGAGGAGAAACAACCACCTTCTCGGTCGCTTTCTCTAGCTTAATAAACTCATCAAACTGGAGAGAAACTTTCGTTCTCTTATTATTAATAGCACCTGCAACAGGAGTACTGCCGACGAAACGCGGAGGATCATAATCCTTATCTCCCCCCGTCGGATGCCCAATACTGGCACAGGAGTACAGTATAGCCGCCAGTACTACTACCGGAAAAGCTTTACGCACGATATGTTTTATCTTTTGATTCTCAAATTGTAACATGCTGCAAAAATAAACGTTCTTCACCAATAAACACTACACTTTCTAGCTAATTTATTAAAAAGTAGCCTTAAATGAATGATTATTGGTCCTTATCTTGTTAATAAATCCCTATCTTTGACTCCCGAAATTCAAACCTAATACAAAAAACCCATGAAGAAACAACTACTTTCCTGCTGTTTGGCTGCACTAGGACTAACAACAGCCATCCAAGCACAGAACTTTAATGAGTGGAAAGACCCGGAAGTGAATTCCGTAAACCGCTCCGCAATGCACACTAATTATTTTGCCTATGCATCGGCTGATGAAGCTAAAGCGGGCAGCAAAGAGGACTCAAAGAATTTTATGACTCTGAACGGTCTCTGGAAATTTAACTGGGTAAGAAATGCAGACGCGCGCCCGACTGACTTCTATCAGACTAGTTTTAACGACAAAGGATGGAACAACATTAAAGTGCCCGCTGTATGGGAACTGAATGGTTATGGTGATCCGATCTATGTAAATGTCGGTTATGCCTGGAGAAACCAATTCCAGCACAACCCTCCCCTCGTACCCACAGAAAACAACCACGTAGGTTCTTACCGGAAAGAAATCATTCTTCCTGCCGACTGGAAAGGGAAAGATATTTTTGCCCACTTCGGCTCCGTAACTTCCAATATGTACCTCTGGGTAAATGGCCGTTATGTAGGTTATAGCGAAGACAGCAAGCTGGAAGCCGAATTTAATCTGACCAATTACCTGAAACCCGGGAAAAACCTGATTGCCTTCCAAGTATTCCGCTGGTGCGACGGCAGTTATCTGGAAGATCAGGACTTCTTCCGCTATTCCGGTGTGGGACGTGATTGCTACCTGTATGCACGTGACAAAAAGCATATTCAAGATATCCGTGTTACTCCCGACCTGGACAACCAGTATAAGGACGGTACACTAAACATAGCCATCGACCTGAAAGGCAGTGGCACAGTAGCTCTCGATCTTACAGATGCACAAGGAAAGAGCGTAGCAACAGCCGACCTGAAAGGTTCCGGCAAACTAAATACAACTTTCAACATAGCCAACCCCGCAAAATGGACTGCTGAAACACCCAACCTCTACACATTGACCGCCACTCTGAAAAACGGGAACAACATTACAGAAGTGATTCCCATCAAGGTAGGTTTCCGTAAAATCGAACTGAAAGGCGGACAAATACTCGTCAACGGACAGCCTGTACTCTTCAAAGGAGCCGATCGTCATGAAATGGACCCGGACGGTGGCTATGTCGTTTCCCTCGAACGTATGATACAAGACATCAAGGTGATGAAACAGCTTAATATCAACGCGGTACGTACCTGCCACTACCCGGATGACAACCGCTGGTATGATCTTTGCGACGAATACGGTTTGTATGTAGTAGCCGAAGCCAATGTTGAATCTCACGGAATGGGATATGGTGACAAAACACTAGCTAAAAACCCGATTTATGCAAAAGCACACATGGAACGCAACCAGCGTAATGTGCAACGCAGCTATAACCACCCGTCTATCATTTTCTGGTCATTAGGAAATGAGGCAGGTATGGGACCGAACTTCGAACATTGCTACACTTGGATCAAGAACGAAGACAAGACACGTGCCGTACAGTACGAGCAGGCAAGAACGAGTGAATTCACCGACATTTTCTGCCCGATGTACTATGATTATAACCAATGTATCAAATATTGTGAAGGCAATATCGACAAACCGCTTATCCAATGCGAATACGCGCATGCGATGGGTAACTCCATGGGTGGATTCAAAGAATACTGGGACATCATCCGTAAGTATCCGAAATATCAAGGTGGATTTATCTGGGACTTTGTTGACCAGTCTTGCCATTGGAAAAATAAAGACGGTATAGCCATCTATGGTTATGGAGGCGACTTCAACAAATACGACGCTTCGGACAATAACTTCAACGACAACGGCTTAATCAGCCCCGACCGGGTACCCAATCCGCATGCTTATGAAGTAGGATATTTCTACCAGAACATCTGGACCACACCAGCCGACCTTTCCAAAGGTGAAATCAATATCTATAATGAGAACTTCTTCCGCGATCTGTCTACATACTATCTGGAATGGCAGTTGCTGGCTAATGGAGAAGTTGTTCAAAACGGTATCGTATCAGACTTGAACGTAGCTCCGCAACAGACAGTAAAGCTACAGTTGCCATTTGACACCAAGAATATTTGTCCTTGCAAGGAACTGTTGCTGAACGTCAGCTACAAACTAAAAGCAGCTGAGACACTGCTCCCGGCAGGAGAGACGATCGCTTATGACCAAATGAGCATCCGCGATTACAAAGCACCGGAACTCAAACTGGAAAACAAGCAGTCCTCTAATATCGCAGTAGTAGTACCTACCTTCCAGACCAATGATTATAATTACCTGATCGTTTCCGGCGAAGACTTTACGCTCGAATTCAACAAACACAACGGTTATCTCTGCCGCTATGATGTCAATGGTATACAACTAATGGAAGATGGAACCGCCCTGACTCCTAACTTCTGGCGCGCTCCGACCGACAATGACTTTGGTGCAGGATTACAACACAGATATGGCGCCTGGAAACATCCGGAATTGAAACTGACCTCACTGAAGCATGATATTGAAAATGAACAAGCAGTTATCCGTGCAGAATATGATATGAAGTCTATAGGAGGAAAGTTATTCCTGACATACATCATTAATAATAAGGGAGCTGTAAAAGTTACTCAGAAAATGGAAGCAGACAAAAGCAAGAAAATCTCTGAAATGTTCCGTTTCGGAATGCAACTTCGCATGCCTGTCACATTCAATGAAGTAGAATATTATGGACGCGGACCGGGCGAAAACTATGCAGACCGTAACCATGGTGCAATGATCGGCAAATATCGCCAAACTGTAGAAGAGCAATTCTATCCATACATCCGCCCGCAGGAAACCGGAACGAAAACAGACGTCCGTTGGTGGAACCTGCTCAATATCAGTGGTAATGGATTGCAGTTTGTAGCTGATGCACCGTTCTCCGCTTCTGCACTGAACTATACAATCGAATCACTGGATGACGGTGCCGGCAAAGACCAACGCCATTCACCGGAAGTAGAAAAAGCCAACTTCACAAACTTCTGTATTGATAAAGCACAAACGGGGCTTGCCTGTGTCAACAGTTGGGGGGCTATTCCTTTAGAAAAATACCGTCTTCCCTATCAAGATTACGAGTTTAGTTTTATTATGAATCCTATATATCATAAACTAAAGTAAAAAACATAGTTAAAAAACACGGTATCAGAATACAAGAATACTGAATTTAAAGTACTTTTGCAGCCGGAAACTTATTTCATAGAATAAGTTTCCGGCTTTTCTTCCTTGGATCATCTATCCATACAATGAATACACACTGCGACGAACGCACAATTTTAAAAAACAGATAAATATAAAGTATGAAAAGTAGAATTGTTTTATTTGCATTTTGCTTAGCCCTCTTGTCTAGTTGTGGCAATAAGGGCAATGACACGGGAAAAGTCCCAGAATATGCAGTACAGGAATTACAGAAGACAACTGCAGACCTAATGAAAGCTTATCCGGCTACCATCAAAGGTAGACAAGACGTAGAAATTCGCCCGCAGGTATCGGGCTTCATCACAAAGCTATGCGTAGATGAAGGAGCAACCGTTCGCAAAGGACAGCTCTTATTCATCGTAGATCCTACTCAGTACGAAGCAGCAGTACGTACAGCAAAAGCAGCGGTTGCAACAGCAGAAGCAGCTGTGAATACTCAGCAGATGACTGTTGACAATAAGATTGAGCTGAACAAAAAACAGATCATCAGCGACTATGACTTGTCAATGGCAAAGAATTCACTGGCACAGGCTCAGGCGCAACTTGCCCAGGCTAAAGCACAGCTGACTACAGCACAGCAGAATTACTCCTTTACACAAGTAAAGAGTCCTTCGGACGGTGTGATCAACGATATTCCTTATCGTCTGGGAGCACTCGTAAGCCCTTCTATGGCTACGCCAATGACTACGGTATCTGAAATAGACGAGGTATATGTATATTTCTCTATGACAGAAAAAGAACTGTTGGCTATGACCAAAACCGGAGGGACCATCAAAGAAGAGATCAGCAAGATACCGGCCATCAAACTACAATTGATCGACGGTACAACATACGATGTAGAAGGAAAAGTAGACGCTATCACAGGAGTGATCGACCAGTCAACCGGTTCTGTAAGCATGCGTGCTATCTTCCCGAACAAAGAACACATCCTGCGTAGTGGTGGTACAGCCAATGTCCTGATCCCTTATACCATGGACAACATGATCAGCATACCACAAGCTGCAACTCAGGAAATTCAAGACAAAAAGTTCGTCTACGTTCTACAGCCGGACAACACCGTGAAATATACAGAAATCAGCATTTTCAATCTGGATAACGGAAAAGAATATCTTGTTACTTCCGGATTGAATGCAGGAGACAAAATCGTGGTCGAAGGTGTGCAAACTCTCAAAGACGGTCAGAAGATACAACCGATCACACCAGCCCAGAAAGAAGCGAACTATCAACAGCATTTGAAAGACCAGCACGACGGAAATCTGGCTACAGCTTTCAACTAATAACTTAGGTAATCGTATGAAATTAGATAACTTTATTAACCGTCCGGTACTATCAACGGTTATTTCCATCCTGATAGTCATCCTTGGTGCTATCGGATTGGCAACACTGCCTATCACCCAGTACCCGGACATTGCGCCTCCTACCGTATCGGTAAGAGCCACATATACGGGTGCCAGTGCATCAACCGTATTGAACTCCGTGATTGCCCCACTGGAAGAGCAAATCAATGGTGTAGAGAACATGATGTATATGACTTCAACTGCATCCAATACAGGTTCCGGTGATATCTCCATCTACTTCAAGCAGGGAACTGACCCGGACATGGCTGCCGTCAACGTACAGAACCGTGTTTCCATGGCACAGGGATTGCTGCCTGCCGAAGTAACCAAAGTCGGTGTAACGACTCAGAAGCGCCAGACTTCCATGCTGGTCGTATTCTCTCTTTACGACGAAACCGACACCTATACAGACGCATTCATCGAAAACTATGCAAAGATCAACTTGATTCCTCAGGTTCAACGTGTACAGGGTGTGGGTGATGCCAATGTGATGGGCCAGGACTATTCTATGCGTATCTGGCTGAAGCCAGACGTTATGGCACAGTACAAACTGATACCGAGCGACGTATCGACAGCCTTGGCTGAACAGAACATAGAAGCTGCTCCGGGACAGTTCGGTGAACGCAGCAACCAGACCTTCCAATATACAATCCGCTACAAAGGACGTTTGCAGCAACCGGAAGAATTTGAGAATATCGTCATCAAGTCTTTGCCGAACGGCGAAGTGCTTCGTCTGAATGATATTGCAGAAATTCAATTAGACCGTTTGGGATACAACTTTACCAACCGGGTAAACGGACACAAGGCAGTAACTTGTATCGTTTATCAGATGGCAGGAACGAATGCGACACAGACTATCAGTGATATCGAAAACTTACTGAATGAAGCTTCAACGTCATTGCCAGCCGGATTGAAGCTTAACATTTCAATGAATGCCAATGACTTCTTGTTCGCTTCTATCCACGAAGTCTTGAAGACATTGATTGAAGCATTTATCCTGGTATTTATCGTAGTATATATCTTCTTGCAGGATTTACGTTCTACATTGATTCCGACTATCGCCATTCCGGTAGCCTTGATCGGTACCTTCTTTGTATTGTCTCTGATCGGGTTCAGTTTGAACTTGCTGACACTATGTGCCCTTGTGCTTGCCATTGCGATTGTGGTCGATGACGCGATTGTGGTCGTCGAGGGTGTGCATGCCAAGCTAGACCAGGGATACACATCTGCCCGCCTGGCATCTATCGATGCAATGCACGAGTTGGGTGGTGCTATCGTATCCATCACGCTGGTGATGATGGCTGTGTTTGTTCCCGTTAGCTTCATGGGTGGTACAGCCGGTACTTTCTACCGTCAGTTTGGTATGACAATGGCTATCGCGATCGGTTTGTCCGCACTAAACGCTCTTACGTTAAGTCCGGCACTGTGCGCCATCTTCCTGAAGCCGCATAATACCGATCACGGAAACAAGAAACAGACTTTGGTGGACCGCTTCCACACCTCTTTCAATGCAGCTTATGATTCTATCCTGAAAAAGTATAAGAAACGTGTATTGTTCTTCATTCAGAAAAAATGGCTGTCAATGGGATTAGTGGTCATTTCTATCGTGTTGCTTATATTCTTCATGAATACCACTCCGACAGGTATGGTGCCTAATGAAGATACCGGTACACTGATGGGAGCAGTAACATTACCTCCGGGAACATCACAAGACCGTTCGGAACAGATTCTGGCTCGTGTAGACAGTTTGATCGCTGCCGATCCTGCCGTTTCCTCACGTACTATGATCTCCGGATTTAGCTTCATCGGTGGTCAGGGACCTTCTTACGGTTCATTCATCATCAAGCTGAAAGACTGGGACGAACGTTCTGCCGTACAGAATTCCGATATCGTTGTCGCATCCTTATATATGCGTGCACAAAAAATCATCAAAGAAGCACAGGTGCTGTTCTTCGCTCCTCCTATGATTCCGGGTTATTCGGCATCTACGGATATCGAGGTGAACATGCAGGATAAAACCGGTGGTGAGTTGAACAAGTTCTTTGATGTAGTCAACGACTATACACAAGCATTGGAAGCACGTCCGGAAATCAACTCGGCGAAAACATCTTTCAACCCGAACTTCCCGCAATACATGATTGATATTGACGCGGCAGCATGTAAGAAAGCAGGTATCAGTCCGAGTGATATCCTAAGCACCATGCAGGGATACTACGGAGGTCTGTATGCATCCAACTTCAACCGTTTCGGTAAGATGTACCGTGTAATGATTCAGTCAGACCCGTTATCACGTAAGAACCTGGAATCATTGAAGAATGTCAAGGTTCGTAATAACCAGGGCGAGATGGCTCCAATCGCCCAGTTTATCTCTGTAGAGAAAGTATACGGACCTGATATCATCAGCCGTTTCAACTTGTATACTTCCATGAAGGTGATGGTTGCTCCGGCTTCCGGATATACTTCCGGTCAGGCACTGGCTGCTCTGGCAGAAGTAGCACAGGAAAATCTTCCTACAGGTTATACTTATGAACTGGGAGGTATGGCGCGTGAAGAAGCACAGAGCAGCGGCAGTACCACAGGTTTGATTTTTGTCCTTTGCTTCGTGTTCGTCTATCTGCTGCTGAGTGCACAGTACGAAAGTTACATCCTTCCGCTTGCCGTATTGCTGTCTATTCCGTTCGGTTTGTTGGGCAGCTTCCTGTTCGTCAACGGAATGAGTGCTATCGGTAGTATATCATCGTTGAAGATGATACTCGGTACCATGTCCAACAACATCTATATGCAGATCGCTTTGATCATGTTGATGGGTCTGTTGGCAAAGAATGCGATCTTGATTGTAGAGTTTGCCCTCGACCGTCGTAAGATGGGTATGAGCATTACCTGGGCAGCCGTATTAGGTGCCGGTGCCCGTCTCCGCCCGATCTTGATGACCTCCCTTGCCATGGTAGTCGGTCTGCTTCCGTTGATGTTTGCCTTCGGTGTAGGTGCCCACGGTAACCGTACACTGGGTACAGCTTCTATCGGTGGTATGTTGATCGGTATGATCTGCCAGATTTTTATCGTTCCTGTCCTGTTCGTAATCTTCCAGTACTTGCAGGAGAAGGTTAAACCAATGGAATGGGAAGACATCGACAATGCAGATGCCGTAACTGAGATTGAACAATACGCTAAATAATGAAATTCGATATGAAGAAACAGATTCTATATATGTTGTGCGCAACTGCTCTCTTGAGCAGCTGCCACATCTATAAGTCGTATGACAGACCCGAAGATATCACTACTTCCGGCCTGTATCGCGATCCGGTAGCGGATAATGATACACTGGTTTCGGATACAGCCAACTTCGGTAATCTGCCGTGGAGAGAAGTCTTCACCGACCCGCAACTCCAGTCACTCATCGAAACGGGACTGAAACAAAATACTGACCTGCAGAGTGCAATACTATCAATCAAAGCAGCCCAGGCTCCGTTGTTGGCAGCCAAACTAGCCTATGTTCCAGCTCTGGCCTTGTCCCCACAAGGTACTATCAGCAGTTTTGATAATAGTAAAGCAAGTAAGACTTATTCACTTCCGGTAACCGCCAGTTGGGAGATTAGTCTCTTTGGAGGCTTGCTAAATGCCAAACGAGGTGCAGATGTTGCCGTTAAGCAGGCCAAAGCTTACAAACAAGCTGTACAAACGCAGATTATTGCCAATGTTGCTAATCTGTATTACACTTTATTAATGCTTGACCGCCAACTGGAAATCACCAGAGAGACAGCAGAAATATTAAAGCGTAATGCCGAAACAATGGAAGCAATGAAAAATGCTGCTATGTATAATATCAATTCGGCAGGTGTCGAACAGAGTAAAGCGGCTTATGCACAAGTGATGGCCTCTATTCCGGAAATAGAACAGAGCATCCGCGAAGTGGAAAATTCTCTATCAACTCTTCTTGGAGAAGCTCCCCGCCATATCCAACGCGGTACCATCGAAAAGCAAATTCTACCATCCGAATTTTCAGTAGGCATACCTATCCAATTATTATCCAACCGTCCGGATGTAAAAGCGGCTGAAATGTCACTAGCTTCTGCTTATTATAACACGAACTCCGCACGTTCCGCTTTCTATCCACAAATTACACTTAGTGGATCTGCCGGATGGACAAACAGCGCAGGCTCTGCTATCATTAATCCGGGAAAATTCCTGGCTACTGCCATCGGCTCACTGACACAGCCTCTCTTTTATCACGGAGCAAATATCGCTAAACTGAAAATGGCCAAAGCGCAGGAAGAACAGGCGAAACTCTCCTTCCAGCAAACGCTGTTGAATGCCGGTAGTGAAGTCAGCAATGCGCTAAGTTTATACCAAAAGACGAGTGAAAAGGTAGAATCTCGTCAAATGCAAGTAGAATCTGCCAAAAAAGCTTCGGAAGATACAAAAGAATTGTTTAACTTAGGGACGTCAACCTATCTGGAGGTTTTGTCAGCACAGCAATCTTACCTGAGCGCACAGATTTCTCAGGTTTCCGATTGTTTCGACAAGATGCAGGCTGTGGTCAGCCTTTACCAGGCATTAGGTGGTGGAAGAGAAGATTAACTTTAAACATATACTATTATGATTAGTCCGTTAGCTTACGTAGACCCCGAGGCGAAATTAGGCAAGAATGTAACTGTCCTGCCTTTTGCTTATATCGAGAAAGATGTGGAAATCGGGGATGACTGCACTATCATGTCATACGCCAGTATCCTGAAAGGTACTAAAATGGGAAAAGGAAACAAGATACATCAGAATGCTGTCCTGGGAGCAGAGCCGCAAGACTTTCACTATACAGGAGAAGAAAGCAGCCTGATTATCGGAGATAATAACGATATCCGCGAAAATGTAGTAATCAGCCGCGCCACATTTGCAGGCAATGCAACCAGAATCGGAAACGGCAACTACCTGATGGATAAAGTACACCTTTGCCATGACGTGCAGATCAGCAACAACTGTGTAGTGGGAATCGGTACTACGATTGCAGGTGAATGTGTATTGGACGATTGTGTGATCCTGAGTGGTAACGTTACCTTGCATCAGTACTGCCACATCGGTAGCTGGACACTGGTACAGAGCGGATGCCGCATCTCGAAAGACGTTCCTCCTTATGTAATCATGTCCGGCAATCCTGTTGCCTATCATGGGGTGAATGCTGTGGTACTTTCACAGCACCACAATACATCGGAAAGAATCCTCCGTCATATTGCCAATGCCTACCGCCTGATTTATCAAGGTAACTTCAGCGTTCAGGATGCTGTGCAGAAGATCGTAGACCAGGTTCCGATGAGTGAAGAGATTGAAAACATCGTTAACTTCGTGAGAGGCTCTGAACGAGGAATCGTGAAATAAACGAAGAAACTTTCGCAGATTATATTATAAGGAAGGGTGACACCAATAAAAAGGCGTCACCCTACTTTTTTTAGAGGATGACGCTACTATATCTTTCTATTCAGGCTTATACTACCGGCTTATTCGAACTCCAGCGAACCGAAGAAATCGGGACGGTGAAAATCTGGTTTCTCTATCTCTATCGGGTTCCATGACAAGAAATGAGGAGTTTGCAGCTCATCACCACATTTATAGAAATTAGCTTTCACTTCTTTTCCGTCCAGAGACTCAATCTGATGCTTAAAGAACACCTTATAAGGAATAATCAGAGCGACTTCCCAACTCGTATCCTCCACACGTTCTTCGAAAGGCTCATTGCCCAGACTGGACCACCGCTGTACAAGCCCCGTTATTTCTTTCGGAGCATGCTCCCGACCGTTACGGGCCGGTCCGGCACCAATCAGAATCGTTCCGATGCAATTGCATTCTATATTGTAATAGATTCCGTCGCCTGCCGGAATGGAAAAGAACTCCACACAAGAATCAGTCCATACAGAGCCATTATCTTCTCCATATTTGGCGCGCACACTCTCTTCTCTGACTTTGAAATGCAACAGAATAGAATCTTTAGTGTGGGCAATCCGGAAACTTACCTTGGGTTTATAGGGATATTCAGCCCAATTGACGCACTGAACCGACTGGAAATCTATCTTTTCCTCATCAAATAATTTAGGAAGCGAACAAGCCTCTACATTAGCAGAACTAATTTTCTTTACTTTCATATATCTTTCGTTTGGAGGATACAAATATAGTTACTTTCTCCTAATAAGGTTCCCGAAAACCAAATAAAAACAATATATTTGCCATTAGTAATACCTTAAACAGCCGAATTAGTGAGAAAAGTAATCCTTTTATTTCTGTTATTTCTAAGCGTAACTGCTGTCCGCACGTTAGGACAAAATATTACTTTCAGCCATTTGACCACAGACGACGGACTTTCTCAGTTTTCTGTCAACAGCCTATATATTGACGAACGGGGCATTATATGGGTAGGTACGCGCGAAGGGCTGAACCGTTATAACGGTAACGACATCAAAAGCTTCAAGCTCAAAAAGAATGATCCAAACAGCTTGTTCAGCAATACCGTGCTCCGTATCACAGGCAACAAGAACGGCAAAGTTTATCTGCTTTGCACCGACGGAGTAGCCGAATTTGATATGACCACTCAAAGGTTCAGGACATTGCTTCAAGGCAATGTGGACGCTATCTACTACAACGAGAAGCTATACATCGGAAAGAGGGAGGAAGTATTCGTATTCAACGAAAACACGAACAACTTCGACCTTTACTACCACCTCGCCGGCAAAGACATCACACTATCCTGCCTCCATCTGGACGAGAAGAAAAACTTATGGATGGGAACCACCAGCAACGGCGTTTACTGCCTGTCGGAAGACAAACAACTCTCTCAGCCTATCACGAAAGGAAACATAGCAAGCATCTACGAAGACTCCTCCAAGGAGCTATGGATAGGTAGCTGGGAAGAGGGATTATACCGTATCCGGACCAATGGCGCCATCGAAAACTTCCGCCACGACCCGAAGAACCCGAACAGTATATGCTCCGACTTCGTCAGAAGTTGCTGCGAAGACAATCTGGGTAATCTATGGATCGGAACCTTCCACGGACTAAACCGTTACGACAAAAGCACGGGACAGTTCCAGCTTTATACCGCCAATGACAACAAACCCGACGGACTTACCCACTCTTCCATCTGGTGCATCGTGAAAGACGAACAGGGCACACTGTGGCTGGGGACTTATTTCGGCGGTGTCAATTATTTCAATCCGGAATATGAGATCTATACCCGCTATAAAGTGGGAGACACAGAGAAAGAAGGACTGAGCAGCCCCATCGTCGGCAGAATGACGGAAGATAAAGACGGTAACTTATGGATTTGTACCGAAGGCGGCGGAGTAAATGTCTACAACCGGAAAAACAATACCTACCGCTGGTATCGCCACGAAGAAGGCAAAAACAGTATCTCGCACAACAATGTCAAAGCAATCTATTACGACCGGGCACAGGAAATAATGTGGATCGGTACGCACTTGGGAGGACTAAACAAACTCGACCTGCGCACGAACCGTTTCACCGTCTACCGGATGAAAGCGGGCGATCTGAGCGCACTGCCCTCGGACATTGTCCGTGATATCGTACCTTACGAAGACAAACTGATTATCGCCACACAAAACGGAGTATGCCTCTTCCATCCGGCAACAGGCACCTGCGAACATCTTTTCAAAGACACCAAAGAAGGCAGAAATATCGGCATGGTAGCCAGCCTCTATATCGATAAAGACGGAACGCTATGGATTTCCGCTACCGGAGAGGGGGTATATTCCTACCGCTTCGACACCGGCAAGCTCACCCATTATGCGCACAATCCCGCCAATCCGAACAGCCTCAGCAACAACAATGTCAACAGTATCATGCAAGACAGTAACGGCAATCTGTGGTTCTCCACTTCCGGAAGCGGGCTCGACCGTTACCGCAAGGAAAGCAACGACTTTGAGAATTTCGACGTACAGAAAGACGGGCTATCCAGCGATTGCATCTACGAAGTATTCGAGTCATCCATACAGAAAGGAGACCTGCTGCTGATTACGAATCAGGGATTCTCCCAGTTTGACTACCCACAGAAGAAGTTCTACAACTACGGTACCGAGAACGGATTCCCGCTGACTGCCGTCAACGAGAACGCATTGTTCGTGACACATGACGGAGAAGTATTCCTCGGCGGTATCCAGGGAATGATCTCTTTCTGGGAAAAGAAACTGCACTTTACCCCCAAGTCTTACAGCATCATCCTTTCCCGTCTGCTGGTCAACGGAAAGGAAATCACCGCCGGAGACGACACCAGCATTCTGGACCAGTCCATCGCCTATACATCGGAAATCAGTCTGAAAGCCGACCAGTCCATGTTTAGCATAGAATATGCCACTTCCAACTTCATCCCTGCCAACAGGAATGAAATCGTTTACCGCCTCGAAGGCTTCTCTGACGAATGGAATCATACTGACCGCAAACAGACGCTTATCACTTATACCAACCTGAACCCGGGCAAATATACGCTCGTCATCAAATCGGACGGAGACGGCATCGAAGCTGCCCGACTCCTGATCCGCGTATTGCCGCCCTGGTATGAGACGTGGTGGGCTTATCTGATTTATACCATTTGCACTGTCAGTCTGCTGTGGTATCTCATTCAGAACTACAATTCCCGCATCAAACTGCGTGAGTCACTGAAGTACGAGAAGAAGCATATCGAAGACCTCGAAGCACTGAACCAGTCGAAGCTGCGCTTCTTCACCAATATCTCCCACGAGTTCCGTACTCCGTTGACACTGATCGTAGGGCAGGTAGAGACGCTGTTACAGGTGCAGACATTCACGCCTAATATATATAATAAGATATTAGGCATATACAAAAACAGCCTCCAACTGCGTGAACTGATTACGGAATTGCTCGACTTCCGCAAACAGGAACAGGGACACATGAAGATTAAAGTCAGCCGGCACAATCTGGTAAACTTCCTGTACGAGAATTATCTGTTATTTCTGGAATACGCCAGCAGCAAGCAAATCAACTTCAAGTTCAACAAACAGTCGGATGATATTGAAGTATGGTACGACCAGAAGCAAATGCAGAAGGTAGTGAACAATCTGCTGTCGAACGCATTGAAGCATACAAAGGCGGAAGACACCATCTCCATCAACGTATCGCAGGAGAACCACTCTGTCATTATCGAAATAAAAGATACGGGCACGGGCATCGCTGCCGCTGAAATAGATAAGATATTCGACCGTTTCTATCAGACCGAACGTCTGGACTCCCTGAATACGGGAACCGGAACCGGTATCGGACTGGCATTGACCAAAGGTATTATCGAACTCCATCACGGCACCATTCGGGTAGAAAGCGAACCGGGCAAAGGCAGCAGTTTCATTATCACCCTCAAACTGGGCAACAAGCACTTCACCGATGAGCAAATAGTGCAGGAATCTACGGATGACAGCATCCGGCAACAACCGGAAACCTTTGTGCCGTCAGTAGAAATACTGCCCGACTCCGGATGGAAGGAGGAAGAAAACAAACGCATCGAGGATGCCAAAATGCTGATAGTAGAAGACAACGAATCCATCAAACAGATGTTAGTAAGCATCTTCGAGACTTTCTATCAGGTCACTACCGCTTCTGATGGAGAAGAAGCCATGGAACTGATACAGAAAGACATGCCCAGCATCATACTAAGTGATGTTGTCATGCCGCGTATGTCGGGTACGGAACTCTGCAAGCAGATTAAGACGGATTTCAATACCTGCCACATACCTGTGGTGTTGCTGACGGCACGCACGGCAGTAGAACACAACATTGAAGGACTGAAAATCGGTGCGGACGATTATATCACCAAACCGTTCAACACCAACCTGCTGATTTCCCGTTGCAACAATCTGGTGAACTCACGCCGACTGCTGCAAGAGAAATTCAGCAAACAGCCACAAGCATTTGCCCAAATGCTCGCTACCAACCCAATGGATAAAGAAATGCTGGACCGTGCCATGGCTATCATCGAACGTCATCTGGACAACACAGACTTCAATGTGAACATCTTCGCACGGGAAATGGGCATGGCACGTACCAATCTGTTCACGAAACTGAAAGCCGTCACCGGCCAGACACCGAACGACTTTATATTAAGTATCCGTCTCAAGAAAGGAGCCGTCATGCTGCGGAACAATCCGGAGCTGAACATTACGGAAATTTCCGACCGGATCGGTTTCTCTTCTTCCCGCTATTTCAGTAAATGCTTTAAGGAGATTTACCATGTCAGTCCGCTTGCCTACCGCAAGGGTGAAGAAAAAGAAGAAGAAGGAGACGAAGAAACGGACCAATAACCTGTAAACAGGTAAGCAAGTAGCATTTGAAACGGGAGAACCTATGCCAAAGTAGTTCCCGCCTATTGGCACACTTGTGCCACGCCGTTGGCACGACCGTGCCATCGTAGTGGCACAGCTGTGCCAACAGCGTGGCACAAGCTCCGGGCTACGATGTCAGGGAAAGGCATCCGTAGCCCCGGAACATTTAACCTCTATCTTTAGAATGGACTATTTTGTATCTCACCTGTACATTCCTGCTCAGTCATTTCCGCCAATCCTCTTATCTTTGTGTTCAGTAATCACTCCATAAAAAAACAACATTATGAAGAATGTCTCACGTTTACTGCCGCTATTGCCCGGTATGGCCCTGCTGACCGGATGCAATCAGAAAGTACAAAAAGACAATAGACAAAACTCCCCAAAGCCCAACATTATTTATATATTCGCGGACGACCTCGGCATAGGCGACCTTAGCTGCTACGGAGCAACAAAGGTCAGTACCCCGCATATCGACCGCCTTGCCGGACAGGGGGTACAATTCACCAACGCTTACGCAACCTCCGCCACCAGCACCCCGTCCCGCTTCGGGCTGCTCACCGGAATGTATCCGTGGCGACAAGAAAATACCGGTATCGCCCCCGGAAACTCGGAACTGATTATCGACACCGCCTGCGTCACAATGGCCGATATGCTGAAAGAAGCAGGCTACGCTACCGGAGTTGTCGGCAAATGGCATCTCGGACTCGGTCCGAAGGGAGGAACCGACTTCAACGGACGAATTACCCCCAACGCCCAGAGTATCGGCTTCGACTACGAGTTTGTGATTCCGGCAACCGTAGACCGTGTCCCCTGCGTATTCGTAGAGAACGGGCACGTGGCAGGGCTCGACCCGAACGACCCGATTACCGTGAACTATGACCACAAAGTAGGCAACTGGCCTACGGGAGAAGAAAATCCGGAACTCGTGAAATTAAAGCCCAGTCAGGGACATAACAACACGATTATCAACGGTATCCCCCGCATCGGCTGGATGACCGGAGGCAAGTCCGCCCTTTGGAAAGACGAGGACATCGCCGACATCATCACCGATAAAGCAAAGAACTTCATCGCTTCCCACAAAGAAGAACCTTTCTTCTTATATATGGGTACACAAGACGTACACGTACCGCGTGTACCACATCCCCGCTTTGCCGGAAAGAGCGGTCTGGGAACCCGTGGCGACGTGATCCTGCAACTCGACTGGACAATCGGAGAAATCATGAACACCCTCGACAGCCTCCAGCTGACGGACAATACCATCTTTATATTCACCAGCGACAACGGTCCCGTCATCGACGACGGTTATCAGGACCAAGCTTTCGAGCTGCTCAACGGACATACCCCAATGGGCATTTACAGAGGTGGAAAGTACAGCGCCTACGAAGCCGGAACCCGCATTCCGTTTATCCTCCGCTGGCCTGCCAAAGTGAAACCGAACAAGCAGCAGGCTCTCTTCTCACAGATCGACGTGTACGCATCGCTTGCCGCCCTGCTGAAACAACCGCTGCCGAAAGGTGCGGCTCCTGACAGTCAGGAACATCTGAACACTCTTTTGGGAAAAGACGACGCCAACCGTGAATACATCGTACAGCAAAATCTCAATAATACGCTCGCCATCGTGAAAGGACAATGGAAGTACATCGAACCGAGTGACGCACCCGCCATCGAATACTGGACAAGAATGGAACTTGGCAACGACAGGCAACCCCAACTGTACGATTTATCCTCCGATCCATCGGAGAAAAACAATGTGGCGAAACTGCATCCGGAGGCCGTCAGAGAGCTGTCTGAGCTACTTAAATCGGTAAAAACAAGATAACTTATGAGAATAGCAGATTTGTATTATTTTGTATCAATCTTGAATAATTCTATCCATATGAGAACAATCAATGCGTATATCTTTGCCATCGTAAACTCAACAAAATCACTTAATTTTTAATATATGAAAAAACATCTATCCAACCAGACTAGAAAAAGGATGTTCTCTATGATAGGGATACTCCTGCTTTCTGTTCCATTTGTGCTTGCACAGGTACTTGTCAAAGGTACTGTGAAGGATAACTTAGGAGAAGGTGTTCCCGGAGCCAGTGTTCAGGTAAAAGGCACTTCGCAGGGAACGATCACCGACCTTGACGGTAAATTTTCGCTCAACATCCCCCAAAAGAATGCTACTCTGGTCATTTCCTTTATTGGCTATATGACTGTCGAAGTAAAAGCAGACTCGCAGAAGCCGATGGTAATCACCCTGAAAGAAGATACTAAAACATTGGACGAAGTCGTTGTTGTCGGTTATCAGGAAGTGCGTCGCCGCGACCTCACCGGTTCTGTAGCGAAAGCCAATATGACAGATGTGCTCACCGCTCCCGTCGCCTCATTCGACCAGGCCCTCGGAGGACGTATCGCCGGAGTAAACGTGACTTCGGGTGAAGGTATGCCGGGCGGCAACATGAGCATTGTGATTCGTGGTAACAACTCACTGACACAGGAGAATTCACCGCTGTTCGTTATCGACGGCTTCCCGATAGAAGACTCATCGGCGGCCAGCACACTGAATCCTTCCGATATCGAGTCGCTCGATTTCCTGAAAGACGCGTCGGCTACAGCGATCTACGGTGCGCGCGGTGCCAACGGTGTTGTCATCATTACCACCAAGAAAGGTAAAGTAGGACGGGCACAGCTATCTTACGACGGCAGTTTCGGTGTGCAGCATGTCACCCGCACTATTCCGATGATGGATGCTTACGAGTTTGTCAAACTGCAGAATGAAATGTATCCCACCGTAGTGGCCGGTTCGTACCTGATGAACTATGAAGGCAAGCAATGGACACTTGACGACTATCGGAACATCGAACAATATAACTGGCAGGACGAGATATTCAAAACAGCCTGGCAGCAGAATCACACAATCAGACTTGCCGGAGGTACGGAAGGGGTACGTTACAACGCCTCCCTGTCCTACTTCGATCAGGACGGTACACTGATAGAGACCGGTTACAAGCGCATGCAGGGACGTATGAACACCGTAGTCCGCCGCGGCAAACTGAACATGAGCCTGACTACCAACTACTCACGTTCTATCCAGACAGGCAGTACTCCGTCTTCTACTTCCTACAGTGGTATGAACAACCTTTTCTATAGCGTATGGGGTTACCGTCCGGTGACTTCTCCCGACACTCCGCTCAGCTTCCTGATGGACAGCGCAACGGACAACGCCGTAGATTCAAGTAATGACTACCGTTTCAACCCGATCAAATCGCAGAAGAACGAATACCGGAAAAGCTATACCAACAATCTGCAGATGAACGGATTCGCAGAGTACGAAGTACTGAAAGGTCTGAAACTGAAAGTTTCCGCCGGATATACCTACGACTCACGTAAGCAGGATCAGTTCAACAACTCGAATACCCGCTACGGAGGACCGACTTCTACAGATAAGGTGAACGCTCAGGTGACCCGTCAGGAACGTCTGACATGGCTGAACGAAAACACGCTGACTTATCAGACGAACATCAAAAAGAAACACTTCCTCAACGTATTGGGAGGTATCACTTTCCAGAACTCGGACTACGAGATTTATTCATTCCGCACAACGCACATCCCCAACGAGTCACTCGGAATGGCGGGCATGAGCGAAGGACAGGCAGGTACTACCACTTCGGCAAAATCCTCATGGGCGATGTTGTCGTACCTCGGACGCGTGACTTACAACTATATGTCCAAGTATTACGCCACCGCTTCTTTCCGTGCCGACGGTTCTTCCAAGTTCAACAAGGCCAACCGTTACGGATACTTCCCTTCCGCATCACTGGCATGGAGCTTCACAGAAGAAGAGTTCATGAAACCGTTGAAAAGCGTACTGTCCAGCGGCAAGATTCGTCTGAGCTGGGGACTCACGGGTAACAACCGTATCGGTGAGTACGATTATTATGCACTGCTGGCCGTATTGAAATCCAGAGTCGGCTCGTATACATCGACAAACTCCCTTCCAAGCGGTGTTTATCCGTTCGACAACGATGCAACCAATGCAGGTGTCGTTCCTACTTCTTTGCCCAACAAAGACCTGAAATGGGAAACAACCGAACAATGGAATGCAGGTCTCGACCTCGGATTCTTCGACGAACGCATCGGAATAACGATGGATATCTACCGGAAGACTACCCGCGACCTGTTGCTGGATGCTTCTCTGCCCTACTCTTCGGGTTATTACAGCGCTACGAAGAACATCGGTAAAGTACGCAACGACGGTCTGGAACTCAGTCTGAACACAGTTAACTTCCAGACACGCGCCTTCAAGTGGACGACTAACTTCAACATTTCTTTCAATAAGAACGAAGTACTGGCCCTGTCGGAAAATCAGACAGCCTTGCTGACTGCCGCCCAGTTCGACCAGAACTACAACGGTCAATCCAGCTACATCGCCAAAATCGGTCTGCCGATGGGACTGATGTACGGCTACGTTTACGAAGGCACATACAAGTATGACGACTTCAACAAATCGGGTAATTCATACAGCCTGAAGCCGGGAGTAGCCCACTACTCTACTGAGACCAACACTCAGCCGGGTATGCCCAAATACGCCGACCTTAACGGCGACGGAGTAGTTGACTCCAACGACCGTACGATTATCGGACGCGGACTTCCGATACATACCGGTGGTTTCACCAACAACTTTGAATACAAAGGTATCGATCTGAGCATTTTCTTCCAGTGGTCTTACGGCAACGATATCATGAATGCCAACCGTCTGTTCTTTGAAAGCTCTAACAACAGATCACGCGAATTGAACCAGTTCGCCAGCTATGCCAACCGTTGGACAGCCGACAACCCGACCAGTGATATTCCCGCGGCTACCAACTCCTCTTCCAACCGTGTCATTTCTTCACGCATCATCGAGGACGGTTCGTACCTCCGCCTGAAGAATGTGACCATAGGCTATACCTTCCCCTCCAAGCTGGTGAAGAAATGGAAAATAGACAAAGCGCGTGTCTATGTTGCCGCACAAAACCTGTGGACATGCACCGGCTATTCCGGTTATGACCCGGAAGTATCTGTACGCAACAGCGCACTGACTCCCGGCCTGGACTACTCTTCCTATCCGAGAGCATACTCTGTCAGCTTCGGTGTAAGTCTGGGATTCTAAATGGATAAGATAGTAACAGTTAGAAAAAAGAATTCGATTATGAAAGCATTAAAAATAACAATCATAGCTCTATTGGCAGGTTTCAGCATGGCATCCTGTGACTTTCTGGACAAAGAACCTACCAAACTGACGCCGGAGAACTACTTCAACACCCCCGCTGAAGCCAACTCATTCCTGACAGGCGTCTATGCCATACTGTCGCAACCCACTTTCTACGGCGGTGACTATATGTATCTCGTAGCCGGTGACGACTTATCCCACTACGGAGGCAGCGGACGCGGTCCTGCCTCTACCGGACTGATCTGTAACAATGCCACTACCAGTGACAATGCCGTGACTGCCTTCTGGTATGCCCTCTATTCAGGTATCAACCGTGCCAACATGTTCCTCGAAAACATCGACAAAGTAACCGGTTTCGACTCAGGCGTCAAAGAGCAATACATCGCCGAAGCCCGTTTCCTGCGTGCATTCTACTATTTCAACCTGGTGGAGTGCTGGGGAGATGTTCCTTTCAAAACGGTTTCTACGCAAAGCGTTACCAACCTGAACATCCCGCGTACAGACAAACAGGAAATCTACGACTTCATCGTCTCCGAAATGGCGGATGCGGCTGAGACCGGTCTGAAGTCAGCAGCCGACCTTGCTTATAAGCCGGGACGTATCTCCCAGTCTACCGCATGGGGCATACTGGCACGTGTCTATCTGTTCCGTGCAGGCGAGCACTACCGCGAAGACCGCAATGCCACACAGGCCGAGAAGAAGGACTATTTCGAAAGAGCCAGCTTCTACGCCCAGAAAGTAATGACTGCCGGACACAAACTGGCTGCCAACTACTGGGACCCTTTCATCGATATGTGTTCCGACAAGTATAATACCACTGCCAACGAAAGTATCTGGGAAGCCGAATTCGCAGGCAACAACACTTCGGATACACAGGCGGAAGGCCGTATCGGTAACATCATCGGACTTGCCGGTCCCGATATGTCTTCCAAAAGCGACGTGGTAGGATCAAAAGACCCCGGATATGCTTATGCCTTCATCTACAGCACTCCGAAACTGTACAACCTTTATGTGAACAACGGTGACACCAAGCGTTTCAACTGGAGCATCGCACCGTTTGAATACAAAGAAGCCGGAGGTAAGAATACAGGGGTAACCCATCGTGAATTTGAGCAGGGCAAACTTGCTGAAGTAATGTCTCAATACGGTCAGGAACGCGGAACTTACCAGTACGCAGGTGACACAGAAAAGACCACAGCCACCAAGAACTACAGCCGTATGTGCGGCAAGTACCGCCGTGAATACGAAGCAGACAAGAAAGACAAGAACTATACGGCTATCAACTTCCCCATCCTGCGCTATGCAGACGTACTGCTGATGATCGCAGAAGCGGAAAACGAAGCGAATGACGGTCCTACCGCACTGGCTTACCAATGTCTGAAGGAAGTAAGAGACCGCGCTGGTCTGAGCGAGCTTTCCGACATGACGCAGGCAGAATTCCGCCAGACCGTAAAAGATGAACGTGCCATGGAACTTTGTTTCGAATACACCCGCCGTTTCGACCTGATCCGCTGGGGTGAGTATGTAAAGAACATGAGAGCACTGGTGACCGAAGCACAATCCGGTAATAACTGGACGCAGGGACCGACCAACGTATATACATACTTCAATATCTCCAGCACATACAACTACTTCCCGATTCCGGATGCGGAAATGAGTGTGAACAAAGATATCACACAGAACAATCCGGGTTGGTAATCAAAGTATTCATCCATAAAAGCATCATAGATTATGAAAACATATAAACTCATAGCCATCTGCATAGCGAGCCTCTTCTTCGGGGCTTGCAGCGACGGGCTGGACGAAGCGGTAGGCTTGCACGTAAAAGTAGCAACCAACGAAAATGTAAGTTTCGACGGACAGATCATTACTGCCAAGAAGGGCACTCCGATAGAGTTCATCCTTTCGGGCGATCCGGATTTCCTGACCTTCTTCAGTGGAGAAGCAGGCAGCAAATACGAGTATCGCGAACGCGAAACGGTTGATCCTTCACAGATCAAGTCGTCCACACTGAACTTCTCTATCTGGTTCCAGTATGGAAACCCAAGCACGACATTAGAGAAACACGTGTATATATCCGACGAATTCACCGGATTATACAAGGATAATTTCGAAGCCGACTCTTTGCTTGTAGAGCAATTCGAGAAGGACGGTAAATGGAAAGAACTGGTTCCACAATCCGCCTTCCCCACAGCGGCGGTAGGTAATGCTGATCTTGCCACTCCATACAGTTTCGATATGAAAGAGTACATGGGCAAACGAATTGCCATCGCCATTTGCTACCGGGGTATTGACAATACCGTAGCACAGTCAAAGATGTACTTTGAGCAGATGCGCATCAACAATGTGATGACCAGCGGACAGGAAACTGAATATTCTGCCGGTTCTTTCGGTTTCACTCCGGTCAACATGAAGAACAAATGGAACCTGAAAGATCAGACAGGCATGACCAATGACCGTGAATACGGAACGGTTACAAACAACACATCCGGTATCTGGAACCTGACAGGTGTAGGCGGTGGCTCCTTCTTCATCCATAGTACCAATGCAAATGATCCGCTGAAATACAGCTGGCTGGTCTCTGACCTGATCACCGTCAACTCTTGCAGCCCCGATCAGGGAACAAAGGTGAAGGATATCACTCAGAGTCTGAGCTCCTATACATATACGTACAACGAGATTGGTATTTACAACGTAACGTTCCTCGCCAGAAATGCCAATATCGACCACTCATCTACTACTACCTACCACATGGTTGTGAACGTAGTAGAATAACAATCAACGAATAAAATAATAACTAATACATTATATCTATGAATTACTTTAAATCAATCATGTTAACCGCATTTGCGCTGTTTGCATTGGCAGCGTGCGATACAGACGACTTGAGAGACGATGTTGACAATCTGAAAGACCGTGTAGCGTCTCTGGAAGCACAAGTCAGTCTATTGAACGATAACATGACAGCTATCAAGCGATTGCTTGAAGGTGGTCAGACTATTACAGAAGTGACAAATACAGACGGTACATATAAACTGAAACTGAGCAACGGAGAAACCATCTCACTGACACAAGGCTCAAAGGGAGAAGTGGCTTATCCTGAAATTACCGTCAATGACGAAGGTCAATGGGTAGTGAACGGTGAAGTGCTGATGCAGAACGGTACACCTGTTCAGGCTGTAGGAACTCCCGGTAAAGACGGTATAGCTCCCAAGTTCCGGATTACGGACGAAGGAAGCTTCTGGCAGGTGAGCTATGATAACGGAGCGAACTGGGAAGATGTACTCGATACAGACGGTCAAAAGGTATCCGCTGTCAGCGATGGTTCCGGAGGAAGCAGTGCAGACTCTTTCTTTGAGGAAGTATATGTAGACTCAACCGGAGAATTCTTCGTGATCAAACTGAAAGGACAGACGGAAGCCATCTCTATCCCTATCGTGAAAGACCTGCTGTGCGAAATCACCGAACCGGAAACCGGAATGAAGAACGGATACTGGGAAATCGGCTATGGCAAGACTGCTACTACGACTGTGAAAGTGAAAGGTGAAAACGTCATCGTTACTGCTCCCGCCGGCTGGGTGGCTACCGTAAGCGAAGCGGATGAAAGCACTAATGTAGCTACATTGAGCATCACAGCTCCGGCAAGTGCCGTTGCCAATACACGTGCAACAGCGGACAATGGAGCGGACGTAACCGTGCAAGTGAATAAGGGTGCCAGCTGGGCAGTTGCCAAGATTCAGGTGAAGGCTGTAGAGGTGGTTGACAGCTACTATGCCGTATACAATGCAGGAGGAAATATTACGATCAATGGTATTGAAGTAAACCAAACTAAATTCCCGGATGCAACTTATATCGAATCCAATCAGGCAGTGACCAAAGAAGGAATTTACTTTATCAAGGAAGGAGTCACAATAAATTATACAGGTACAGGCAGTGTCCAAAACCTGATCTTCATTGGCGACAACTCACAGAAAAGCAGCACAGTCAATGTTGATGTTCAAATCAAACTGGTACAGACTTCAGGTGAAGGACATTTCTTATGCAAGAACATCGCATTAGTAGGAACCAGTACCTTGAACAATCAGATATTCACATATAATACAGATAATAATCCGTTTAAATATGTAGCTTTTGACCAATGTCAGATAACTCCTTCCGCAGGGAAACACATCCTGTACTTGAGTTCCAACACCCGTAGCATAGAAAACTTCAGTATGGAAAATTCTACCTTCAAATCTGAATCAGCCAATCAGAAGTATATCATCAGCCTCGGAGCGAGCACTAGTCAGGACTACAAGAATATTGTATTCAAAAACAATGTATTCTATTGTCCTGAAGGAAAGGTCAATCAGTTTGGCCTATTTGTCGGAAGTAAAGCCGGTATAGCTAACTGTGTACTTGAAAACAACACATTTGTCAATTTGGAAACTGCAACAACGGGAATGGTATATGTAGATAAGCTGGCTGACATTTCTGTAAAGAACAATATCTTCTGGACAAATACAGCAGGAGCAAATGCCTGCATTATTTTCCGCCCTGTTACAACATCCCCTTCCGGAACGACTTGTGTAAACAACATTGTTTATAAGACAATGACATTCAACTGGCAGATGTTCTATGGAGGTAAAGCTCCATTTGAAGGCATGGAGCAACTTAATATACTAGAAGCCAATCCGTTCGACGGCGGCACCTTCGACCTCGCCAACGGTATTTTCGTTCCGAATGCAGAATATGCCGAATACGGTGCAACCAACTAATATTGACTAACGTATGAAAAAAGTAATATCAATCATATGTATCACCCTCCTCGTCGCACTTTACTCGTGCGACGAACGGGATGATCTACGCTCCGACATTGACGACCTGACAGAACGGGTGGCCAACCTGGAAGCGAGCATAGAACAGATGAACTCGGACATCAGCAACTATCAGCAGATGGTTGAAGGGAAAATTCTGGTGGTGGGGTACAGTAAAGATGAGCAGGACAACTATACCATCGAACTGAGCAACGGCGAAACCGTAACCATATACAGCGGCAAAGTAGACATGAACGACATGCCTTTGTTCAGCGTCAACGCATCAGGCCACTGGGCGTATACCATCAACGGCATGACCACCGAGCTGCTTGTAAACGACAAACCGGTAAGCGCCATCCCCGAAACAGGAACAGCAGGGGTAACTCCGAAGCTGAAAGTAGATGCAAACGGCTTCTGGCTGATTTCTGTCGATAACGGAAGCACCTGGAACAAACTGGGCAACAACCAGATCGCCGACGGAACGCAAGCCGTTGCCAACGCAAGCTCGCTGTTCAGCAATGTAACCATTGACGAAGCTACCGGACAGATCACCTTTACCATACGTGCCGACAACAGCCAGGTGAAGGTTCCTATCTACGGAAAAGACTTCTACCTGACCATCGAATACGAAGGTACAGCCACTTTCGGTCTGGGACAAAAGCAGGAATTCGTGGTAGAACAAGCCAACGTGGAAACAGCCACCATCGAAAACCAGACATGGGGCGTGAAACTGACAGAAAACAAACTGATTGTCACCGCACCTAAAACGAATGTACAAGGAAAAGTATACGAGGAACAGATTTACATCAAGATATTCTCGAAAGAAGGCTACTGCCGGGTAGTGAAGCTTCCGGTGAAACTGCTGACTACGGAAATAGATGCCAGCTCGGCTTTAGCCTGGCAACGCTTCAAACAGGGAGAAAACAATGTGCTGCTCGACTATTCGTATGCCGGATATAATCATGGAGAAAGTGCGCCGCAAGGCGCATTTTCTTTAGGATACCAAGTGATCAACGTAAAGGAACGCATGACTTCCAAAAACATGACTGCCCGCGAAGCGCTGATCAACATCCTGCAGGAGAATAACATGACGAAAGTGAACGGAACCAACAAGATGAATGCCAACGCGAAGATTGTGATCTACTTCCCCGCAGGAGACTACGTTCTTCACAACGACGACGACAATACGCGCGACGAAAGCAAGCAGAAAGATGCCGTAGACTCGAAAAACAACAATGTCAGCAACGGCATTGAAATCTATGGCGGTAACTTTGTAATCAAAGGTGACGGTCCCGACAAAACACGGCTGATTATGGAGACACCTCATCTGCCGACAAGCATCAGCAACCTCAGTTCATCGCCTGTTCTGCTGGCAATCAAGCACACGAACGGTCCGAACAACGCCGGCAACTCTCCCCAACTTGCTTCCGTCACCGAGAATGCACAACGCGGAGACTTCACCGTAAAAGTCAGCGGGACCACCGGGATTTCTTCCGGCCAGTGGGTGCAGTTACGTCTGCGCAGCGGAGACAGGGAGTTGGTAAAAAAAGAGATCGGCCCGATTGCCCTCAATGAGAACTGGGCGATAGCGAAAGCCCCTATCTCCATCAACCAGAACGCTGACGACCAGTACGGAGTCAAAATCACCGAGTTCCATCAAGTGAAATCCGCCGCAAACGGCAAGATCACTTTCTACGAACCGATCATGCACGATATCGACATCAAGTATAACGATACCGAAGGATGGGAAATCCGCACGTACAAATATCTGGAAAATGTCGGTGTAGAAGACCTCAGCTTTGTAGGAAATGCATTGGACGGCTACGCCCACCACGGAGAAGGCCATGCCGAACAAGCTAAGGTAGGCTGGCAATACGACGGAGCCTACAAACCGTTGCTCTTACAACGTGTAGTCAATTCATGGGTACGCAACGTCCACTTTGAGAGTGTCAGCGAAGCGCTTACGTTTGCCGAATCTGCCAACAGCTCGGCTTACAACATCCGCATCAGTGGAAAACGCGGACATTCAGCCGTACGCTCGCAAGGTTCCTCACGTGTCTTTATCGGTAAAGTCCGCGATGAAAGCGCAGGAAATGACGTATACGGCAAGAGTTGCCAAGGACAGTTCCACGGCTGCGGCGTATCGAAGCCAAGTGTAGGAACCGTATTATGGAACGTAACCTGGGGCAATGACGCCTGCTTCGAATCCCATGCCACACAGCCTCGTGCTACGCTGATAGACAACTGTCGGGGAGGCCTTGTGTACTACCGTGCGGGAGGTGATGAAAACGAAGTCCCCAATCATCTGAGCGACCTCACCCTGTGGAACCTGAACGTGACCGGAACGGACTCTCATGCCTCCAACTTCGAATGGTGGAGCGACAGCGACAAATGGTGGAAGATTTTCCCGCCTATCGTAGTCGGTGTACACGGTACGAAGGTACAATTCGCAGGTACGGACCGGCAACAGGTCACCTATGAAGAGAGTACCGGTGCAAAGGTATCCCCCGAATCTTTGTACGAGGCACAATTGCGTGAACGTCTGGGCTACGTGCCCGGATGGCTGAATGCACTTAAATAAAAAACATCCCCACACACACGATTTTTCTAACCTTTCGTTAAAAACGTATATGAAAATCAGACTTTAATCAATTTAACACCCAAAAGAGAGGGGCCGTGAGGTTCCTCTCTTTTACTTTTCTGTATCTTTGCAGCAAAATAAAAGATATGCAAGATACATTACCTATTCATTTTGCTCCGCTGCAAGGTTACACCGAAGCATTTTACCGCAACGCACACGCTAAGTATTTCGGCGGCGTAGACACTTATTATACTCCGTTCGTACGACTGGAAAGAGGAGATCTCCGTCGCAGAGATGTCCGGGGAATCGAACCTGAGGAGAATAAGGTCCCCCACCTGATACCTCAGCTGATAGCCTCATCGCCAGAGAAAGCAGAAGTGATTTTATCCCTTTTCATCGAGAAAGGATACCGGGAAGCAGACATAAACTTAGGCTGTCCGTTCCCTCTTCTGGCGAGACGCCACAATGGCTCCGGCATCCTTCCTTATCCCGAAGAGGTGAAAGCATTGCTCAGCATTGTCACCCGATATCCGCAAATCAGCTTCTCCGTCAAAATGAGACTGGGATGGGAACAGCCGGACGAATGCCTGGCTCTGGCTCCTATATTGAACGACCTGCCTTTGCGCCAAATCACCATGCATCCCCGTCTGGGCAAACAAGGATACAAAGGAGAAGTAGACTTGGAAGGATTCTCAGCTTTCCGGGAGGTCTGCCGGCTTCCGCTTGTCTACAATGGTGATATTCATCTTGTGGAAGACATCCAACGCATCAGCAAGCAATTCCCTTCACTGGCGGGAATCATGATAGGACGGGGACTGCTGGCAAATCCGGCCTTAGCTTTGGAATACAAAGAAAACCGTACGCTCGCGCCCGATGAAATAAGGAAAAGACTGAAATCCATGCACAGAGACGTGTTCGACGATTACGACATACTATTGACAGGAGGAAACGGACAGTCGCTGAACAAAATGAAAGCCTTTTGGGAATATATGGAACCCCTAGTCGACAGGAAGATATTAAAAGCAATCCACAAAAGCACAGGCATCAGCAAATATTATCAGGCTATCGAAGCCTTTTTTAATCAACGATAGGCTGATAATCAGTTATTTTTATGTAATTTTGCGCCCGTTTATTAACAAGCACATTATGAAAAAATACATTCTATTATCTCTCAGCTTGATTACACTATCAAGCAGTTTCGCACAATTGAAGGATTTTAAATTCAAATTCTACGGACAGATTCGTACGGACTTCTACTATAACAGCCGTGCCAACGAGGAAACGGTAGACGGGTTGTTCTACATGTACCCCAAAGATGAAGTGCTCGACGGCAATGGCGAAGACCTGAACGCTACATCGAACAGCAACTTCTACACATTATACTCCCGTCTGGGGCTGGACGTGGCAGGACCGAAGCTGGGAACAGCCAAGACTTCCGCCAAAGTGGAAGTGGATTTCCGTGGTTCGGGAACCTCCTATTCTACCATACGCCTCCGTCATGCTTACTTTAATCTGGACTGGGGAAAGTCGGCTGTACTGGTAGGTCAGACGTGGCATCCGTTGTTCGGCGATGTTTCTCCTCAGATACTTAATCTTTCCGTAGGAGCACCGTTCCAGCCATTCAGCCGTGCACCGCAGATTCGTTATCGCTTCACAGATAAGAAGTTCCAGTTAACCGGAGCATTGGTATGGCAGTCTCAATATCTGTCGCAGGGACCTGCCGGAAAAAGTCAGGAATATATAAAGAAGAGCAATATTCCAGAGATTTATATCGGAGCTGATTATAAAAATGGAGGCTTACTGGCTGGTGTCGGCATTGAAATGATTTCATTGAAGCCACGTACACAATCCTCGTGGGAAGATCCTACGTATGATCCGGGCACCAATAGTACCATACTTACCACACGTATCTGCAAAGTAGACGAACGTATCACCACCTTGTCTTATGAGGCTCATGTAAAATACACGAATAAGAATTGGTTTATCGGAGCCAAAAGCGTACTAGGTTCCAACCTGACGCAAGCATCCGGCTTGGGAGGATTCGGAATCAAGCACATAGACAACAAGACAAAAGAGCAGGAATACACTCCGATACGCTTCTCCAGCTCCTGGCTGAATGTAGTTTACGGACAGAAATGGAAACCGGGAATCTTTGTAGGATACGCCAAAAACTTAGGTACAAGCGACGAATTAGTCTCCGACCAACTCTATGGAACAGGAACCAACCTTGACAAACTGATCACTGCCGGAGCTGAACTGACCTACAATGTTCCTCACTGGAAGTTCGGAGTTGAATATACATTAAGTTCGGCATGGTACGGAAAGCTGGACAAATCGGAGGGCAAGATCATAGATACTCATTCTGTTAGCAATAACCGTATCGTAGCAGTCGCTATGTTCATGTTCTAAGTTACAGTAAATCATTCAACTGAAACTATATATTCAATTCCCATATTGTCGAGGGTGTGTCAGAGTCCAGTTAGTATTGACACACCTTCTTTATAATTGTAATATACCCCTTTCTTTGAATCAATCCGAAAACCCAGTTATCAGTTTGTTTCTTTCTGTACGGAAATGAACTAAATTATAAATTGAGGATTAGGCACGGATTACACGGATTAACACGGTTGTTTTACGTAATCATAGCACTAAAACCGTGTTAATCCGTGTAATCCGTGCCTAAATATATTCTTTTCCGTACAGTATGGGGTTCAAACCAGGTTTTCGGACTACCCTCAGACGTTTAAAACTTTTAGTTTCATTGCTTGAAACTAAAGGTTTCAAGGCATGAAACTAAAAGTTTCGTCCCATGAAACCAATCGGAGAAGTACTCGATTAGGCTGACTTGACCACCCGATTGGATTGACTTGACCACATCAATTGTTGCAATTGACCTGTTCGTTCGAAAAGCATTACCTCATTTATCAGTCAATAATGGATGACCTCTCAGCTATTAACACCTGATTTCTCAATTATTAATAACTGACGTGTCAACTGTTAACAGCTGACACATCAGACATTAACATCCTATAAATCAATTAATAACATTAGAAAAACAATATATAATACGATATAGCGGAGTGAGAGCAACCACTTGCCCTCATACTTGCCACCACACTTGCTACCATATCTGTAACCACGATGGATAAAGCGATACAGGGAGAAAATGAGAGCATGGGAGCAAAACTCATGTTTAATTCACAGGAGGCTGAGTCCTAGCTAAGCCTAACCTGAGTTTCCTTTTCAACCACCGGAGAGATCTTACAAAGAAAGATACCCGATCTGTAGACTTCATTGTTGTTATTGCCTTGGATTCCTCCATCAGTCTTTTCAGCTCCATCCACATTTTCTCCTGTAGTTCTTTCTTTATTTCCTCTCTTATAGCCCATTCCTTCTCGAGCGTCATTACCGCCTCGCTTTCTGCTCTCACTTCATTTTGAAGCGTATCGAGCTGCTCACGCAATTCCTTGTTTTCCTGCTGCAACTGTTGCAACAATAGGTCATAGCTTCGCAACCTCTCTTTTAGCGAATTACGTTCCAGCATCAACTGAAGATTGACGGATTCTTTGGCAGTGAATGCCCCGTGTTTTATCCGACTATTCAGATCACATACCACAGAACGGAACTCACGCACAGCTTCTTCCGGTGTCATATTATGGGCGGCAGCCAGTTTTTCCAGCCGGTGCCCTTTTACGATGGAGCAGAAGATGGCACGCCTTCTATCATCAGCAATCAACAATGCCATCGCCTTTATCACTACCGGATACAGGTTGAAACATTCGCTCTGCAAACGAATGTAAAGTTCCGCTTCCTCGTATTGGAGCATCTCTTTCCGGATAGCTTCATCCTTGTTTCGGATAAGCATTTCAAGATTCTTTTTCTTTTGTGCCATCACCTCTTCTAAGTCCATATCGCTTTCGTTGTTTTGGTTGTCTTTCAGAAAAACAACTAGGCGTCCATGCACTCTCCCTAAAAAAAGATGTGGGGTTTGGGGTAAAAAAGAGAAAGGCATGGACGCTGTTGTCATCTCACTATCTGAGTAGAGGCGTTGGCTAACCCTTCAAGACTAGTGATAAACAACAGACATCCATGCCAATCCTATATATAGGAATGCTATATAACAATCGGCATGGAATATCTGTTGCATCACTTCCTCTTGAATTTAAGTAGCCAACTTTTCTACTCAGGGAAGTAATACGTATATTCCTATAAGTATTAAAACACCTTTCCCCTACATTCACGTCACGCTGACGGAGGAGAAAGGTGTATGCAAAGATATGTATTAATTCCGAAATCTCAACGAGAAGGCAGAAGTTCTTTTACCGGAAAGGAAGAAATTATTTCTCCAGTTCTACCTCATAGCTGGCTCCATCCTTACAGAGAAAGCGGAGCACCGTTTGTTTCTTATCCTTTGACAGCACTTTACAGAAAGGAGTTTCCACTACATTCCACATGCCTTTCAAAGTTACCGTCACAGGAATCTCACCGCTTTCATTACCAATCCACGGACGGGAATAGATACTGCGTTCGATACGTTTTCCGTCTTTATCGAAAGCCTCATCACTCGGCCCCCGATACAAAGCCAAATCCGGTTGAGCTATAGTCAATAAAACTTTATCAGCAGATTCCTTGCGAACCATTGCCAGACAGGAAGTATCCGTACGCTGCAACAATCCACCGGGAAGCACTGACCGGGGAGTTTCGAAAAGCACATAGGAAGTTATTCCGTCAGAGGGCGATTCTATGATATGCGCATTACGGTCTCGCTGCAATACACTGTAAGCGGGCTTCTTTGCAAAGGCAGTCATCGTCTTCCGGTCGGTTCCCGGCAGAATCGCATATTCGTAACTTCCCGCTTTCGGGGCTTTCCCATGATCGATAATCAATGATACCCAGTCTCCTTTCGTTTCTTTGCCCGTATCTTGCATCCGGGAATATTGAGGAAAGTTCTTCTCGAATCTTGCAGCAACCGGCACATAATACCCGGTACCCAGATGATCCATCCAGACTTTTCCCCCACCCGCTTCCTTCTTCCAATAGTCATGCGCCGCTTGATCTGTCACCGCCAGTTGGAAAATGGTGGTTTCCGTAGGATACTCCGTATGGGAGTTCTCGATATCCGATCCCAGACAAACAATCATTCCACCGATGAAATGGAAGGATTTTCGCGCACGATGCGTTCCGTTATACTTATCATGCTCGTGCAGTTTCATTCCGAAGTTGCCGTTCATCTTCTGTTGTGACAAACCGCCGGCAAATGCTTCATCCGAATAAAGCATCTCTTCCATTCCGGAGAAAGTGTCTACATTCAGAACGTTGGCCTTGAGCAGATCCAGCGGCAGATGGATGGAAGTCACTCCCGGAATACGGTTCCAGTCGAAACCTTCCTGCTGCCATCCGCTGGTGGCGGGAGTCACTGTTTGTCCCGGAGGAGCTGTCAGAATCTGGAGGCTTCCGTGTGCCAGATAGCGTCCATAGAGATTATGTCCCAGATAATGTTCGGCTGCCCAAAGATACCGCGAATGTCCGCGTGCCACAGCCGACCAGTTTCCGCGCCGTTGTACGGACACACAGCCATAGCCCAGCGACAGGTTCCCTTGCGGGTCGGGTTCTGCACGAAAGCCATTTCTGACCAATCGTTCGGCAATCCTGCGTTCCTGTGCGTTCGATACTTTCGGCATATACTCCGGTTCCTGCTCCGCAACCGAAGAATCGGAAGACACGAGGCGCAGGTAGGCAGATGCCATCTCTTTATCAAAATCGTCCTTTCCATCGGGAGTTCCGGCTACTGCCATCAAGGCATAGTGCATAGGAACCAGCTTTCCCTTCCCGTCGGGATGACGGCCTGACATGGATAAGGGGAAATTCAGTTTATTACAATAGAAACGCATGGCAAGCAGGACGTTCTTTACCGTCCGGTGTGCCAATTCGGAGACAGCAAGGCTTGTCCGGCTGAAAAGATAAATCATATTGGTCGCCCCGTCCAGTCCGCCAACAGCATAAGCGGGATAGTTATTGCGGTGATGAAAAGCTCCTCCGTCTGCTTTGAAGGAACCGGAAAGCCCCGGTGCGGGACGACAGCCGTAGTCAATCCATCGGGAGAAGGATTTCAGATATTGCAGTTTCTCGGGGGTGTCTTCCATCATCAGAATGCTCGCAATGCGACCGGTCGTTTGTGTATTGAAGGAGTCCATGTCGATGCCGTTACCTTCCGGCTTGGGATATACCTCATTGGTGATAGCATACCAGCGCAACGTCCGTTCCGCTTCAAGCAGCTTTCCTTCGTCACGCAGTACATCTTTCATCAGGAAGTAAGCCGGATAAAGTCCGCGCACGCTATATCCATAATGGTGGATATTGCCCCAGCAACTGCCGTAAGCCACTCCCTGATCGGTGATATGGTCATACATCGCCATAAATTTCCGCTTCATTTCCTCACGGGTCGGAGAATCCGCCTCACTGTTATGGTAAGCTACCGCAATCCGTTTCATCAAATCAAAATAAGCACGCATCTCGATTCCCATCTTGGTAAGCATATCTTTGTCCCAGTCCGGAATCATCCGCTCGTAGGCTTCGGACGCACGCACCATGAAAACGGGCACTCCGGTAACTTGCCCGTCCTTATAGGTAATCCGGTAGAGATCATATTTCTTGCGGATGGCTTCCACTTCCTTCTCCGTAATCTTCCCTTTGGTATAGATCATATCACGGAAACGCCGTTCCAGCAGACGCATTTCCTGCCGTTGGCTGTCGCTTACGGGCGTCAGTTCGATGTCCGGTTTCAGCAGGGAGTGTTTGTAAAGCACCAGCCAGTGATTGGTGGTGCCGGCATTGACAAACGGCACTTGCAGGTCCGCCGTCTGCTGGCGGGCATCTACCTTTGTCGCAGTGATCAGATGATCGATGAAAAGGCGCCCTTTTGCATTGGGAGCCACGATACGGAGCCCGTTCATTCCCTCTTCCGGCGTCCCTTGCATATCGCGTTCATAGCAGACCCATGCCGCACGCCATCCTTTGAAATTGATGCCGAAAGGAAAAGAGGTACACTTTCTGCCGTCTTTCAGAAACTCAAACTCGATGGTAGCATCCTGAGGCTGTTCATTGTATATCCATACGATGAAAGCGGAAAGATACAGGTCCTTCCCTGTCGGGTCTTTCTTTTCGAACTTCAGGTCTTTCCTGAGTTCCAATACGCCGTTCGGTTCAAAGGTCCATTCCAACGAATATTTTCCGTCTTTATAATGTGCACCGGATCTGTTCAACTGCGACCGCACACCTGTCACACAGGCAGGCAGCTGCGGCTCTTCAAAAGAGAACATCCGCTCGTCCGTAACTATCTGCGCATGGAGGAATGCCGGACTGAGAAAAGACAATATCAACAAAGTCACTGACTGGGTAAGGAATTGCTTCATCATTCAGGGTATTAGTTTAAAGATCGTTTATTTCCGGGTACAAAGAAACCCCTCTTTCCGGAAAAAGAGGGGTTCAAATCGTACAAAATACCTCAAATTATGTATTCAGGAAAAAAAAGATACCCTGTCTTCTCCTAAGGATGCAATTCTTTAAAGGCAGCATTTTCTTCCTGCACATGCTGAATCGTTTGTTTCAGTTCTGCAATCGGCAGGTCGTATCCGTACCAGCCCGTATAGCAGTCCACCACATACCACTTTCCATCCGGCAGCAACTCGAACTCAACACGCAAATCAACCTCCGATTCCTCGTATCCTGCCTCAAACACTTTATGTGCCGGCTCGTTCAATGTAAACTTGGATACATAAACACCGCCCTCTTCTTGTGTGATACGTTCTTCCCTCAAGGTCTCACTATCCAGCAGCGGCCACTTCTCCTTAGTAAAAGGGAATGTCTTCTCCGTCTCCCCGTCATCCGCCAGCAAAGTGACCGGAGTCTTCAACGGAAACTTGACACGAGTGTACTGGAACGCTGCACTGGAAGTAAACTTTTCCAGAAACGACTTGAAATCCTCTCCTGCCTGTGCCGCTTCTCTTTCCGCTTTCGCTCTGGAGCTATTGCCACAGGAAATAAATGAAATACCTGCCAGCAACGACATGACCAACAAACAGCATGCAAACTTTTTAGCTCTCATAACACGATATAAATTAAGAGTTTAAAATGACGCTGCAAAGATAATGACAAGTTCAATATCTTGATACGAAACAGAAAGAAAAAAGCGGCTGATGAAACCGACGGTGGTTTCTTCACAGTTAAACATCTATAAATAATAGATGTACCACATATAACGGCCTCAATATTACGATACCTTTACAACCATATTAACTTTAAATAAAAACACACCTATGAAACACCCCCACAGCTTTCTTATGGTAAGCTTATTGCTGTTGTGCTGCACACAGACAATCACCTTCGCCCAATCCACCGCGTCACTAACAATCCCCGAATCACTGAGAGGTTACTGGCAATTTAAAACAGACAATGTATCCGACTGGAATGGTCCGCTTATCGGAGAGAACTTCGTAGAAAATTTCTACACCGTTTTTTATGTCGAACAAATGGAGCAGGAAGCCGACGGAAGTTACTTCTTCCATTTACGCAATCAAAAGGGAGACACGACGGAGTTCCGGATCACTCCCGTATTCAATGACACCGCCATCCTCTGGTACAAAGGCTGGAAAGAACCGAGGAACTGCATCCGCAAGCAAGTCCCCGACCATACGGAACTGCTTACTCCGACCACATTGCCCGACATCCTTTATCGGAAATGGGTGAAAGGACTCACCGGAAAAGTAATCTACGAATTCACCCGGGACGGCAAAATGCTCTATGACGGGAAAACATGGGATATCCTATCCGCCGGATATTTCCTCAATAAAGAATATCGCCTGCTCGCCAAAAGCGGAGAACTCTACAAGCTGGTTTATCTCAGTTTCCCCCTTACAGGTACACTGAAAGTAGCATCCGAGCTACAAAACGAAACAGTAACCCCTATGGCTTCCCACCCCGAAGTATACCCCATCACGGGATGTTGGATCAATAAAGCGACCGGCGACTGGACCATTGGCTTCTTCGAACACTTCGCTGTCTACCAATGTCAATTCTGGGATTACGAGTCGATACGTACTCAAAAAAACAAGACTACCGTCTCCCTGAAAAACGGTACAGAACGATTGACTGTAAAACTGGAACGGGAAGAAGGCAAAGATTCCTGCTCTCTGGCTATCGGAAAAGGAAAATCACAACCTTATTTTCTCTGCAACCATTATTGCATACCCGATTATCCATCTCCCGATCATACACCCTACATCGACAACGGATATCACACGGATAGTGTAACCCTCGTCGGATATCTGCGTAACCTGCCTTCCGACAGACCTTTCGAAGTGACGGTGCCCGATATGGTCACTCAAAACGAAGAGAAATATTACACTGATATCGATTCTCTGGGACGATTCATCATCCGCTTTCCCGTATTGAACACCCACAATGTATTTATCGACTGGGGACGTACTACTATCTGTTCGACAGTAGAACCGGGCGAAACTTATTTCCTGTATGTAGACTATAACGAAAGAAAAAGATTCTTTATGGGCGACAAGGCGCGCGCGCTCAACGAGCTGGTGAGTTATGAAGAACTCAGAGAATATATCGATTACGACGAAGGAAAGGAAATGAGCAATTTAGATTATTTGCACAAAACACAGGAAATTACCCGACACAAATCGGAATACCGGGAAAAGATACTTCGGGAACATCCGTTACTCTCCAACAAATACCGTTACTACACAGAGAATCAAATCCGCTATGGCGCAGCATACGGTTTGATGCAACGCCGTTTCTCAGTCGATCGTAATAAACAAGAGCAACTGGAAAAAGGATTTATGGCTTACGTAGACTCCGCCTTTTATCCAAATCCCGTACAGCCGTATACGCTTCTCAGAGACTATTCTTCTTTTATGAGAGACTATACCGGATATATCGACGATATCCTGCCGCCATCCAATCCGAACGTAAATCTGACACCACAGGAATTGGAAAGAATTTATTCTGAATTTAATGCCAAAGGAAAGATTAAATTAACTCAGGAAGAGAAAAATGCACTACGCAATTTCTGTGTATATCAGGATAAGGTTAATGAACTGCAAGCATCCAAGGCAGACTCGCTGGAAGTAATAGCTTACACTGAAAAACTAAAACCAATCATAGAAACAGTGCAGCAACTGGTAAACAAAGATAACCTGCTCACCAATTATGTACAAGAGCAGCTGGCTAAAAATTCCGCCAATCGTAAATTGTCAATCATCGACTCCCTGCAAATGGATACAAACTTAAGAGAGATACTCAAGACCCAATACTATTATGAAATGTTGCAAAACAGGCACAATGAGTTGCCACATACACTTATCGAGCAATATAAGAAGGAAGTTTCCAATCCTTCCCTGCAAGTCTACATACTATCTCAGCAACAGAAATATGAGAAATTATCGAATAAGACGATTGAACATCCTGAAAGCCTGATGCCCAACGAACCTCTGGCGGAAATCACCGATGGAGAACAACTGTTCCGTAAAATCATCGAACCTTATAAGGGGAAAGTGATTTATCTCGACGTATGGGGCACTTGGTGCGGTCCCTGCAAAAACATGATGCAATATGCAAAAGCGAGTAAAAAACTATTTGCCGGAAAAGACGTCATATTCTTGTATCTATGCAATCATTCTTCGGATAAATCATGGAAAAACATCATCAAAGAATATGGTCTGGCAAGCAAAAGTGCGGTCCACTACAATTTGCCCGACCAACAACAAGATGCCATTGAAAAATATCTTGGCGTCCACTCTTTCCCCACCTATATGCTGATAGACAAGGAAGGAAACATCGTAGACCGGAAAGCTCCCAGACCTTATATGTCCGATGATCTTCTAAATGCAGTCTATAAGTTATTAGAGAAATAAGCTATTCATTTCTTCCGCAAATACTCGTATCCGAAACGGCAAAAGAGACATTTCCGTTTATCACAATACTCCTTGCGGAGCTGTATCAATGCCTGGCTATCTGCCGCCGAACCGACCGGTAGCCCGGCATCCCTCCACGACCGGATGATATGATTGTCCTCCGCTTTTAGTTCTTCCAGAAAACGTCCGGCACGGTCACACATACGGTCGTCGGATCTATGCAAGCCATACGTATATAAGAAAGGAACAACGGTATTAATCACAATCAGGTTCTGCGACTTCTCTCCCATCTGTTTCTCTCTTTGCGGAGAAGTCCGCCCGAATATATAATGATGATCCCAATAGGCAGAAGCATGCGTGGACAGTAACTGGCGCACTTCCGGCAAAGTCTCCGCCTCCATTATCTGCGAAAAGAGTTTGTCTACTTTCTGATACAGATAAGCCAACTGAGCCAGCCGGATATGAGGAAAGTTTTCCGGACGAAGCCTCAGAAAACGCCATAAACCGGCATCCATTACCTGCGTCATCTCAAACTTACGTTGCAGATAGCGAAACTCCTTACGGAGCCGGAGGCTATATTCGTCCTCCTGCTCCTTCTTCAAAAACGCCTCCTCCAGCAAACCGGCCTGTCCGAAGAAAAAAGCTTCTATCTGAAACAGATCATTCCGATGCTTGTCTATCGCCCGGAACGGAAGCAGTCCTGCCCACGTCTCAAAAGCATCGCCATTCAGGCCGAAACCGAAATTACGGGCAAGAGTGATAAAGAAAGCATCTTCCCAATGATGATTGCACCGTTCCAGCCGGTCGGTAATCTGCTTCGCCTTTTGTTCCAGACGTTCGGTTTGGAGCGCTGTCAGCCAGGAATGAATTGTTAATTTGGATAAGGACCCTATGATGGAATAGCAGGCAGGATATTGATCGGCCCTGCAAAGTTCGTGATAATGGGTTTGTATATTCTCGGGACAAGTCAAGCGCAGCTGGGGAATTGTCTCTCCGTCGGAACGGGTTACTTCGGTATCCGCTTCTTCCACGACGTGCAGAATCACCGAATCGTATGCCTTGTCATTGTTGTGTCCGTGACGGTACCAGTCTGAAGAGTGAGTATGTATTTCTATGTTTCCCACCCACAATGTGCCGTCGATCTTCAGCTTTGCATTAAAAAAGTCGGGACCGGCATCGGAGTTTTGCAGTCCGGAATCGATTACTTCTACCCGTAAGCCTTCAGTGGTTTGCAGTATTTGGAGAGGGAATAATTTATGTTTCCACACATAGTGGAGAAGGTGTTCCATGTTAACAGAAAGTTAATGTGCACTGCAAATGTAATAAAAATCTTATCTTTGCGACTATTATTTTGAATATAAGTCAGAAAACAATGAAAATAGCGTTGATCGGTTATGGAAAAATGGGCAAGGAACTTGAAAAGGCAGCCCTTAGTCGCGGACACGAAATAGTCTGCATTATTGATGTAGATAATCAGGAAGATTTTGAGTCGGAAGCATTCAAGTCCGCCGATGTAGCCATTGAATTTACCAATCCGATGGTAGCCTACAACAATTATATGAAAGCTTTCAAAGCCGGAGTCAAGTTAGTATCGGGCAGCACAGGATGGATGGCAGAGCATGGCGAAGAAATCAAGAAACTGTGTACCGAAGGCGGAAAGACTCTTTTCTGGTCGTCCAACTTCAGTCTGGGAGTCGCTATTTTCTCAGCTGTCAACAAGCATCTGGCAAAGATAATGAATCAATTTCCCGCTTATGACGTCACTATGAGCGAGACTCATCATATCCATAAGATGGATGCACCCAGCGGAACCGCCATCACGCTGGCAGAAGGAATACTGGAGAATATGAACCGCAAAGACAAATGGGTAAAAGGAACGCTCCTTGCACCGGACGGCACTGTCAGCGGCACTGACGCCTGCGCTTCCAACGAGCTTCCTATCGACTCGATCCGTGAAGGGGAGGTTTTCGGTATTCATACCATCCGTTACGAATCTGACGTAGACAGTATCTCAATCACGCACGATGCCAAAAATCGCGGCGGCTTTGTACTGGGAGCCATACTGGCTGCCGAATACACCGCCCAGCATGAGGGATATCTGGGTATGAGTGATTTATTCCCATTCTTAAACGAATAAGGCTTCAAAGCCACTATCAAACGAATTTTAGATTATGAGACAAGCCACACGCACACAATGGATCAAATGCACCATTGCTATTCTCCTTTATCTCGCCTTCCTCATCTGGGTACGCAGCTGGTGGGGGCTGATTGTCGTTCCTTTTATCTTCGATATCTATATCACCAAGAAAATACCCTGGTCATTCTGGAAGAAATCGAAGAATCCTACCGTCCGTAGCATCATGAGCTGGGTAGATGCCATTGTTTTCGCTTTGGTTGCTGTCTACTTTGTCAATATCTACATTTTCCAGAATTATCAGATTCCTTCTTCCTCACTGGAAAAGTCATTGCTGGTAGGCGACTTTCTATACGTCAGCAAGATGAGTTACGGACCACGCGTGCCCAATACGCCGCTATCTATGCCGCTGGCTCAGCATACGTTGCCTGTTTTAAATACCAAATCATACATCGAATGGCCTCAGTGGAAATATAAAAGAGTTCCCGGATTCGGAAAAGTGAAACTGAACGATATCGTCGTTTTCAACTTTCCTGCCGGTGACACAGTAGCACTCAACGATCAGCAGAGAGATTTCTACTCGATAGCTTATGGTGAAGGTCAGCGCCTGTACCCCAAGCAGATAGAGATGGACAGCCTGACACGCGAGCAACAACGCGCTGTTTATGACTTGTATTATAATGCCGGTCGCCAACAGATTCTGTCGAATCCACGCAATTACGGCAAGGTGGTTTACCGTCCGGTAGACCGTCGTGAGAATTATGTAAAACGCTGCGTCGGTCTGCCCGGTGATACACTCCAGATTGTAGACGGTCAGGTGATGATTGACGGCAAGGCCATTGAGAATCCGGAAAACCTGCAATTCAACTACTTTGTACAGACCACAGGCCCGTATATCCCGGAAGATATGTTCCGCGAATTAGGAATCAGCAAAGACGACCAGGCATTGTATGATGACCCCACATGGGAAGAAACCTTTGCGCAGATCGGACTAAACAATCATAACGCACAAGGCAAGATGGCTCCTATCTATCATCTGCCGCTGACGAAGAAAATGTACGATACGCTGTCCGGCAATAAAAAGCTGATCAGCAAGATCGTGATGGAACCGGAAGAGTATGCCGGACAAATGTACCCGCTGAACTTATACACCAAGTGGAACCGCAACAACTACGGTCCGATCTGGATACCTGCCAAAGGTGCTACCATTACTCTGACCGAGGACAATCTGCCTATCTATGAGCGCTGTATTGTGGCCTACGAAGGTAACAAACTGGAGATCAAGCCGGACGGAATCTACATCAACGGCGAGAAAACCGACCAATATACCTTCAAGATGGACTACTACTGGATGATGGGTGACAACCGCCACAATTCGGCAGACTCCCGTTACTGGGGATTTGTTCCCGAAGATCACGTAGTGGGTAAACCGATCGTTGTATGGCTATCACTTGACAAAGACCGCGGATGGTTTGACGGAAAGATCCGTTGGAACCGCATCTTCAAGTGGGTAGACTGATAAGATACGAACATCATAGTGCGATAAGGTGATAAAAGTTGATGAACATTCGTAAATTCAAATGGATACTAGCATTCGCCGGAGCAATAGTCATTGTGCTTCTGCTCCGGGGATTTGCTTTTACATCCTGCCTTATCCCTTCCACCGGCATGGAGAACTCTCTCTTTCAGGGTGAACGCATTCTGGTAAACAAATGGAGTTACGGTCTGCGCCTCCCGCTGATGTCGGCATTTTCCTATCATCGCTGGCGCGAACGCCCCGTACAGAAGCGGGACATCGTAGTATTCAACAATCCTGCCGGCATTCAGCAACCTACGATTGACCGACGGGAAATCTATATCAGCCGTTGCATCGGTACTCCGGGCGATACGTTGCTTGTCGATTCTCTCTTTTCCGTCTCTTCTCCCGAAGCGCAGTTCAATCCCGATAAAAAGAGACTTTATACCTACCCTGCCTCCAAAGAGAATCTGATCACATCCCTTATCCGGACGCTCTCCATCACCAACGACGGACTGATGGGAAGCGATGACAGTACTCATGTCCGCAGTTTCAGCCGATATGAATATTATCTGCTGGAACAGGCCATCGGCGACCGGAACTGGATTCGGCCTCTGACGGAAAAACAAGACAAGGAACTGAAACCGCTTATCGTCCCCAGCAAAGGGAAAGCACTACGAGTATATCCGTGGAATATCACGCTACTGCGAAATACCCTCGTGATGCACGAAGGCAAACAGGCGGAAATAAAGAATGATACGCTTTATATCGACGGAAAACCTACACAGCATTGTTTCTTCACCAAAGATTACTACTGGATGGCTTCCAACAACAGCGTCAACCTGTCCGACTCGCGTCTGTTCGGATTCGTTCCGCAAGATCATATGATCGGGAAAGCGTCGCTGATCTGGTTCTCCAAGGAAAAAGGAACGGGAATACTGGACGGGTACCGCTGGAACCGCTTCTTTCAATCGGTGAAATAATCCATATACATAGTTTTCAACATAACATCTACACATCAAATAATGAGAATAGCTTATTTATCATCCGCCTACCTCGCTCCAGTAGAATATTACACCAAATTGCTGGAATATGATAAAATATACATCGAACAGCACGACCACTACATCAAGCAAACTTACCGCAACCGTTGTACGATTGCCGGTCCCGACGGTGAATTGGCACTCTCCATCCCGACTGTCAAACCTGATACATTGAAATGTCCGATGAAAGATATACGCATCTCCGATCACGGCAACTGGCGCCATCTGCACTGGAACGCCATTGAATCAGCGTATAACAACACTCCTTTCTTCGAATATTATAAAGATGATTTCCGCCCCTTTTACGAAAAGAAATACGAGTTTTTGATCGATTTCAACGAAGAAATATGCCGTTTGGTTTGTCAGTTGATAGACATTCAGCCCAATATAGAACGGACTTCAGCATATAAAATGGAATTCAGTGCGGAAGAGACTGATTTCCGTGAAAGCATTCATCCCAAGAAAGACTTCCGCACAACTGATCCGGAATTTAGCCCGCAACCATATTACCAGGTCTTCGAATCCAAACTCGGCTTTCTACCTAATTTGAGTATTATTGATCTGCTTTTCAATATGGGACCGGAAAGTCTGCTGGTATTAAAGAAACCGACCCGCCTATAATAGATAGGCAGGTCTTCTTCCGGAAGTAGCAACAAAGTATAATAAAGCTAATTAGTTACCATTCGTACAGTCCTGCTCAAATATAATAAATCACTTGTAAATCAATGTCGATAAGTACTCTTCGGCAAACATCTCATTGGCAACTTCCATCAGTTGCTCTGCTGTCAACGTCTCGATACGCTTGAATACCACCTCCGATGACTCGTATTTGTGATAATGCAGGTATGTTTTCGCCATTCCTAGCGCATTGTTCTCAAAATTGTCCGATGCCACTCCGATCTGCCCGATCAGCTGCTTTTTGGCTGCTGCCAGTTGCGAAGATGTCATCTTCACATCCCTCATCCGTTTCAATTCCTTGTAGGTGAGTTTCAGACAGGTATCCATATCTTCAATATCCGTTCCGAAATAGATGCAGAAGGCACCGGTATCCGTATAAGAAGTCAGATTGGATTCTACATTGTAGACCAGTCCGCGACGTTCGCGAAGCGACACGTTCAGCTTACTGTTCATGCCCGGACCGCCAAGAATGTTATTCAGGAGATAAAGGGCCGTACGCTTGTCGTCATACGCATTATATCCACGGCTGCCGATCATCACATGTGCCTGATGAGTATCTTTAGACACTACCAGACGTTCGGGCACATACAGAGGAGGAGGCACACGCTGATTATCTACCGTTACTGCCGGAACATCGGCAAGATGCTTCTCCGCCAGACGGACAATCTTCTTGAAATCATATTGCCCCTGAACAAAGAATACCATATTCCCCGGCTGATAGAATCGCCTGGTAAACGAAAGGACATCTTCTGTGCGGAAACTCCGCAGCAAATCCGGTTTACCGAGAATATTCCTTCCCAACGGATGATTGCGAAAGATCATATCTTCGAAATCATCGAAAATCAGTTCCGAAGGATTGTCCTCGTATGACTGGATTTCGTCGATGATCACTTCTGTCTCTTTCTCTATCTCATGCTGAGGGAAAGTAGAATGAAACACAATATCCCCCAACAGTTCGAGGGCACGCTCCAGATGCTCGGTCAGAAAGGCGGCATAGACTACCGTCTCTTCTTTATTTGTATAAGCGTTCAGGTCGCCCCCCACGTTCTCCATCCGGTTGAGGATATGCCAGGCTTTCCGTTTCTCCGTCCCCTTGAAAATAAGATGCTCTACGAAATGAGCCATCCCCTGCTCATTCTCCGCTTCATCACGTGTTCCGGCATCGATGGCAAAACCACAATAAGACACTTTCGACAGAGTCGGTTCGTGGATGATACGCAGGCCATTCGGCAATGTATATTCGTTATATTGCATTGTTTTCTACTTCCTTATTGAATTAATGCCGCAAAAATACAATAAAACTTATTGTCGTTTATAGAAAATTGCAGATATTTGTGGACTATAACAGTTACAACGTGTATGAAAAAGATAGGAATATTCTGTTCTGCCTCGGAAAGCATTGACAAAATGTACTTCGACAGTGCCCGCCAAATAGGCGAATGGATAGGGCAGACAGGCAAAACGTTGATTTATGGAGGAGCTAGTCTCGGGCTGATGGAATGCGTGGCCCGTGCCGTAAAAGAAAACGGTGGAAAAGTTATCGGAGTAGTCCCGACCCTGCTGGAAGAGAAAAACAGCGTAAGCACACAACCGGACGAAATAATCCACACCTTCAATCTGAGTGACCGTAAGGATGTGATGACGGAAAAGTCGGACATACTGGTGGCACTACCCGGCGGTGTGGGTACACTCGACGAAATATTCCATGTAATAGCCGCCGCTTCCATCGGATACCACCAGAAAAAAGTCATCTTCTACAATGAATATGGATTTTACGACGAACTGCTGAAGGCACTCGGCACACTGGAAAGCAAAGGATTCGCCCGGAAGCCCTTCTCTACATACTACGAAGTAGCAAACACTCTGGAAGAATTAAAAGAAAAAATATACTGATCATATGATAGACTCCATCAAACAACTATTGCAACAGGAAGCACAAGCAGTGCTCAACATCCCTGTAACAGACGCCTACGAGAAAGCTGTGAAACTGATTGTAGAACAGATACATCAGAAAAAGGGAAAACTGGTAACTTCCGGTATGGGAAAAGCCGGACAGATTGCAATGAACATCGCTACCACTTTCTGTTCCACAGGCATTCCGTCAGTCTTTCTGCATCCTAGCGAAGCACAACACGGCGACCTGGGAATTTTACAAAGAAACGATTTGCTGCTGCTTATCTCCAACTCCGGCAAGACACGCGAGATTGTTGAATTAACACAACTGGCCCATAATCTGGACCCGGAACTGAAGTTTATCGTTATCACCGGTAATCCTGACAGCCCGCTGGCACATGAATCGGACGTCTGTCTGAGTACCGGCAAACCTGCCGAAGTGTGTACGCTGGGGATGACCCCCACTACTTCGACTACCGCCATGACCGTTATCGGTGATATACTGGTAGTACAAACCATGAAGGAAACAGGATTCACGATCGCCGAATACTCAAAACGCCATCACGGAGGTTATCTGGGAGAAAAATCAAGGTCACTATGCGAAAAGTAATCGGCATCGGAGAAACAATCCTCGATATAATCTTCCGGGGCGACCAGCCTTCCGCAGCCGTACCGGGAGGCTCTGTATTCAACGGCATCGTATCCCTGGCACGAATGGGAGTCCAAGTGGGATTCATCAGCGAAACGGGAAATGACCACGTAGGGAATATCATCCTGCAATTTATGCGCGAGAATCATATCCCGACTGATCATGTGAATGTGTTCCCTGACGGCAAGTCGCCTGTGTCGCTGGCTTTCCTCAACGAAAAGAGTGACGCCGAGTATATCTTCTATAAAGATTACCCCAAGCAACGTCTGGATGTTCTGTTCCCCAAACTGGAAGAGGATGATATTGTCATGGTAGGCTCTTACTATGCACTGAATCCTGTACTCCGGGAAAAGATACTGGAACTGCTTGATCAGGCACGGGACAAAAAGGCAATTATCTATTATGACCCGAACTTCCGTTCCTCTCATAAGAACGAAGCAATGAAACTTGCTCCTACAATCATCGAGAATCTGGAGTATGCGGATATTGTACGCGGATCACTGGAGGACTTCTTCTATATGTACGGAATGCAGGATGCAGACAAAATCTATAAGGACAAGATCAAGTTCTATTGTCCCCGATTTATCTGCACGGCAGGCGGCGATAAAGTATCGCTCCGTACCAATCAAGTGAGCAAAGAATATCCGATAGAGCCGTTGGATGCAGTCAGCACCATCGGAGCCGGAGATAACTTCAATGCCGGATTGATCTACGGGCTGCTCAAATACGATGTCCGCTACCGTGACCTGAACAACCTGAACGAGGAAATATGGGACAAAGTCATTCAGTGCGGAAAAGACTTTGCAGCAGAAGTCTGTCGCAGCTTCAGCAATTCGGTTCCGGTAGAGTTTGCCCGAAATTATACCAAATAGGCTGTTTACGGGTACTCTCCTACCCGTAAATTACTATTAACTTTGGCTAATTATCGCAAAGGAATGATCACATCTGCGGGTAATTCTTATCTTTGCAGTACATGATTCACTCAGACAAAGAAACTATGTACAAGAACCTGTTAAGCTGGCTTACCATCCTACTGGTGCTCCCGTCCTGTTCCGGCACCTCTCCTACTATTTCTGTGGTATGCGAGGAGAATAATGTGGGCAACTGCATTATCAAATGGGAAACAGCCCCGATACTGAAAGGACAGGTAAAGATATATGCTTCTACCGCCCCCGACTTTATCCCGGAAGACAACCTTGTGGACATCATCAACATTTCCAAAGGAAAGAAAACAATCGTCACCGATGATCCCAGTCAACGGTACTACTATCTGATGGTATTCAACAACAAATACCGGGTCAAGGTAGCGGCACGCAACGTTAATATCCCCGGTATACAGAACTTCCGTGACCTGGGAGGATACAAATCCAGCGAAACAGGAAAGGTAACCCGCTGGGGAATGTTATATCGTTCCGCACAGATTGACAGTATTCCTTTCTGCTCTCGCCGGGAACTGAAGAACATGGGCATACGGACCATTATCGACATGCGTTCCGAAGAAGAGCGCCACAATTATCCTCAACTCCATGATGACGCGTTCAACATCGTGCATATCTCCATCCCTACCGGAAACATGGAATCCATCCTGCAAAAAATACAGGAGGAAAAGATAAAAACAGATACAGTCTACCGGCTGGTGGAGGAAATGAACCGCAAGCTGGTCAGCGACTACACGAAAGAATTTAAGGAGCTTTTCACAATCTTGCTCGACCGTAACAACTATCCCGCCGTCATCCACTGCACCTCAGGCAAAGGACGTACGGGAATCGCTTCGGCATTGGTGTTGGCGGCCCTGGGAGTCAATGAAGAAGTTATCATGGAAGATTACCGACTGAGCAATGATTACTTCAATATCCCCAAAGCATCTAAATATGCTTATAAATTACCCATCAACTCGCAAGAGGCGATTACCACGATTTACTCTGCCAAAGAAGATTTTCTGAATGCCGCCAAAGAGCAGATAGAAGCGGAGTACGGCAGCGTACAGGCATATCTGAAGAAAGGTCTCGGACTCTCTGCAGAAGAAATAGAACAGCTCCGCAGCATTTTATTAATGGATAATGAATAATGGAAAATGGATAATGCCATGCAGGCAGCAATAATTATCCTTTTTCCATTATTCATTATCCATTATTTTTCTCTATCTTTGCAGCCGAAATAAAAGATATACAGAGATTTAATGAAGACATTTGAAGAGCTTGGCGTTTCTCCGGAGATACGTAGAGCAATTGAAGAAATGGGATACGAGAATCCCATGCCGGTACAAGAGGAAGTGATTCCGTACCTTTTAGGAGAAAATAATGATGTAGTAGCTCTTGCACAAACTGGCACAGGTAAAACAGCCGCATTCGGTCTGCCCCTGCTCCAACAGATTGACGTAAAGAACAGGGTTCCCCAGTCGCTTATCCTTTGCCCCACACGCGAGCTTTGTCTCCAGATAGCGGGCGATTTGAATGATTACTCGAAATACATTGACGGATTGAAAGTGCTGCCCGTTTATGGCGGTTCCTCAATCGACAGTCAGATACGCAGCCTGAAACGCGGTGTACATATCATCGTAGCTACCCCGGGACGTCTGCTCGACCTGATGGAACGCAAAACGGTTTCCCTCTCAACCATCCACAACATCGTGATGGACGAAGCAGATGAAATGCTGAATATGGGATTCACCGATAGCATCAATGCTATTTTGGCCGATGTACCCAAAGAACGCAATACATTGCTCTTCTCGGCAACGATGAGCCCGGAGATTTCACGCATTTCCAAGAACTACCTGAACAATGCCAAAGAAATAACCATCGGACGCAAGAACGAAAGCACAAGCAACGTAAAACACGTAGCTTATACAGTGCAGGCAAAAGACAAATATGCTGCACTGAAACGCATCGTCGACTATTACCCACAGATATATGGTATCATCTTCTGCCGTACCCGTAAAGAGACACAGGAGATTGCCGATAAACTGATGCAGGAAGGCTATAACGCCGATTCACTTCACGGAGAATTGTCACAAGCCCAACGTGATGCAGTGATGCAGAAGTTCCGCATCCGCAACCTGCAATTGCTCGTAGCTACGGATGTCGCCGCACGCGGGCTCGACGTAGACGATCTGACGCATGTAATCAACTACGGTTTGCCGGATGATACGGAAAGCTATACGCACCGCAGCGGACGTACCGGACGTGCCGGAAAGACAGGTACTTCCATCGCCATCATCAACCTGAGAGAAAAAGGCAAGCTGCGCGAAATCGAACGCATTATCGGCAAGAAGTTCATCCCCGGAGAGATGCCGACAGGCAAGCAGATCTGCGAGAAACAGCTTATCAAAGTGATCGACGAACTGGAAAAGGTGAAGGTAAACGAGGAAGAAATCACTGACTTCATGCCCGAGATTTACCGTAAACTGGAATGGTTGAGCAAAGAGGACCTGATCAAACGCATGGTATCTCATGAGTTTAACCGCTTTCTGGATTACTACCGTGATCGCGAAGAAATTGAAGTTCCTACCGACAGCCGTGGAGAACGCAACACACGCGACAGCCGTGAAAGAGGCGTCCGGAAGGCCGCACCGGGCTTTACCCGCCTGTTTATCAACCTGGGAAAGATGGACGGTTTCTTCCCTAGTGAGCTAATTACTCTACTGAATAACAATACACGCGGACGCATTGAGCTGGGACGCATTGACCTGATGAAGAACTTCTCTTTCTTCGAAGTAGAAGAAAAAGAGGTGCAGAACGTTGTTAAAGCGTTGAACCGGGCCAATTGGAACGGACGCAAGGTATCTGTCGAGATTGCCGGTGAAGAAAACGGAGAAGGTCGCAGAAATGGTGGCTCATCCGAACGTCGGGGTGGTAAACGTCCTTTCGGTACTTCTTCGGAGAGACGTAGCGACAATGGTCGCGGCTCACGTTCTGAAAAGTCAGAAAGAGGAACAAAGAGTGACAGATCATCCAAAGGGGGTAATGACAAGACCGACAAGAAAAAAAGAAGTGAGAAGCCCAGTCGCGAAGAACGCGGCTACGGAGCACGGGGGCCGAAGAAGACAGATGACTGGCAGCAGTTCTTCAAAGATAAAGAGCCTGACTTCAGCGAAGAAGGATGGGCACGCAGAAAGCCGAAAAAGAAATAATAAGCGGCTACGAAACTCAGTAAGTTGCCAAGATCGTATCTATACGAATTTATGGGGATGTGTCAAAACTCCCCTTTCAACCAAATCACCCTCGCTACAGATTGAACTGCACCCCAAAAGTTGGACACAAAACTTTAGGAGTGCAGTTCAGATAGTTGTAGCGAGGATGATTTTTTATTTATAAGGGTTTTAACACACCCTCACAAGAACATTCAATTAACTTTTATGCAGTAATCACAGCAAACTTAACTCCCTCCCATAACCTTCGGTTTATTTCCTCGTCAGGCTTAATCCCGAACGGATTTGAATATATTCAGGCACGGATGACGCGGATTAACACGGTTGTTTTATGTAATCATAGCATTAAAACCGTGAAATCCGCGTCATCCGTGCCTAATCCTTTATTTAAATTGAGTTCACTTCTGCTTCTTTATCCTGTAGCTTTTTAAGCGCAGCAATCTGCACGTTACAGAAAAGGTGCACAGAATGAATGAAGCTCGTATTCTTCGACAGAAAGACAACAGCGTCCATGAGTTGGGCAGAAAGCTGATAAGTTTTCCGGTTATTGGTATTTTCGTCCGGATGGCGCATATAAAGAGCAAAACTTCGGTACAGGATAGGGATAAAGCGTTCCCACGGAAGTTCTAAACTAAGCAGCAAATGGTTCATATTCTCCAACATGCGTTGAAGAGATTCAAGGTCCGGCTTATCAGATTGCTTGCCGTACACCTCTGCCCAAAGACGGGCTTCTTCTTCAAAAAAGAGTTCATTGAGACTTTCTTCCGCGATAGTCAAAGCGTTTTCAGTTTCCATAAGATAAAAGTATTAATAAAGGGGCAAAAAAAGAACGGTTTCGCCTTTCCCGTTGACTATCACATCACTAAGACGCTGGAGGTACATTATATACTCCCCACGGGGGTACGAAACCGCCTATGAGAAGAGCCACAGGCAAAAATGCCTGCAACTCGTCAAAAGCAGGATTCCCTGCGTCTTAGTGAAAAAATGATAGTCACTGCAAAGATACTATTTTTCAAATATAAACAGGAAATGACCGGAGAAATAATTTTCCCGCATTTTCTACATAATGATTAAATATCGATTTCTATTGTCATCTGTCAGCTTTTCATATATAATAACCTCATAACAAACAGATTACCTCATGACAATAAGCCCTGACAATAAGCTGATAATAGCAAAAATTCCATTTTACTGTCAGCTTATGGAGTGAGGGAAGCTTCCGATATATCAGCCTTCATTTCATACTGTCACCAACATCTCTCCTTTCGTCGTTTCCCGTTCAAGTATCCATACGGTTTGTGACAAGCTATCAGAACAGTTGTGCCACCTATGGAAACGATTGTGCCCAACCTCTGAAATGGTTGTGCAAAGTGCTTGGCACAGTTGTGCCACTGCGATGGCACAGTCGTGCCAAAGGCGTGGCACAAGCATGCCAAAGGCGTGGCACGAGCAAAGCATACTTACCAAGGGACTCTTTATCAAATAGTCAAACTGGAATAACAGCATGATACGGCTGACAATAGAATGGACGATTGCTATTGTCAGCTGTATTATCAGGGTGTATTGTCAGGAGATAATTATCTCATTATAAACAGTTTGCCTACTAAAAGCTGACAGATGACAATAAAACATCTGTTTTAATCATTATGAAGAAGTTTGAAATGAAGAATTACTGGGTCAGTCCGAAAACCGAGTTTAAGCTCCATACTGTACCGAAAAGAATATATTTAGGCACGGATTACACGGATGAACACGGTTGTTTTACGTAATTAATCATAGCACTAAAACCGTGTTCATCCGTGTAATCCGTGCCTAATCCTTAATTTATAATTTAATTCATTTCCGTACGGTTTTGAATCAACTTTAGACATAAGAACAAAAGAACATATTTCCTATAGCTTTTATAACTTATTTGTTCTTTTGTTCTTATGTCTAAAAAAAGAATTATTAACCCATGTCTTATCGGAAACGAACGATTGTTATCTCCCAAGGTATTCCGGCATTTATTCGGAGGCTCCTTCTTCGGAACTCTCCTGCACGTCCTTCGCTTTTATCTTTCTATACTGTTTAGGCGTCATTTCAAACCGCTGTGCAAATGCCTTATAAAAGGTTCCTCTGTTCGAGAATCCGGTTTTATCCATGATCTCTTCGATTGAAAGCTGTGTTGTCAGCAGCAAACGCTCGACAATAGTCAGACGATATTCCCTGATAATGTCGGCAGGAGTCTTGTCCGTGATATTCTTCAGTTTTCGATAGAACTGGCGGGTACTATATCCAAGTGAATTACTCAACAATTCAACAGACAACTCCGTATCCTGAATATGACTATCGATAATCTGCATCATCTTCTCAAAGAAAGATTTATCTTCTTTATGCAGGAAATGCCCGTCATCCAGTTCAAAAGCGCTCAGAACAGAACTATAATACTCTTTCAGGTCTTCCTCACGTTGCAACAGCCTTCTCACTACCTTCTCCAGATATTCCACGTTAAACGGTTTGGTAATATACGCCTCTGCTCCGGACTCAATTCCTCTTGTCTGCTCATCGATATTATTCAGAGCAGAAAGCAGGATAAGGGGAATACGGCTCAACAGCTTATCTGATTTGATCTTCTTGGCAAATGACATTCCATCCATTCCGGGCATCATCACATCCGAAATAATCAAATCGGGCAATTGAATGCCCAATTGTTTTAAAGCCTCCTCCGCACTACTCAATGGCACCACATTATAGGGTCCCACAAAAATTTCCGTCACAAACCATAGCATAGAAGGATCATCGTCAATGATCATTATCGTTTGCTTGTTTTTATCATATTCGGTCGATGAGTTCCGGAGTTCAACAGACCGCTCGTCCGGTACCGGCGGTAACTCTTCCACCACTTTTTCGTCTTCATTATCGACCGTAACCTCCATCGTGGGAAGCAACACTTCAAACGTAGTTATCTCATTAGGAGTGCTGGAAACATGAATCTGACCATTCAATAAATTCACCATACTGTGACAAATAGCCAGCCCTAAACCATTTCGCGGAGCAATGCCATCTTTGTTTTGTACTTCGAAATTATCCAGAATCTTGTAGCGGTCAAATATCTTTGTAAGATCAGCCGCCTTGATACCTTTTCCGGTGTTAGACACGCGAATGCAAAGCTGGTCATTCTCCACTGTCTGCATCACCGTTATGGTACCATTTTCCGGAGTATACTTGAAAGCATTAGAAATCAGGTTATTGACAATCTTGCTCAGACAGCTGATGTCTGTATTCCAATGCACTCCGTTCTCAATCTGCAAACGATAATTCAGTTTCCGGCTTTCAGCCAGTTCTCCGAATGATTCCGCAATGGTGCGTATCTGTTCTGTGACAGGAACCGGCTTAATCTTCAGGACTTTATTTCCCGTTTCCAGCCGACGGAACTCGATCAGTTCCAGAATCAGCGCATTCAGTTTCAATGCATTCTGCTGAATCATGGTAGCATACTTACGCACATAACCATCTACCCTGCTATAGGAAAGAATCTTTTCACACGGACCATTAATTAATGTCAGTGGGGTACAGAATTCATGTGTTATGTTCGTAAAGAAGCGTAGTTTTGATTCGTACAACTCCTCGCGTTGCTGGCGGTTCATCTGTTCAATCATCACATTCCGCTTTCTACGATAATGCCTTACTATCATCCAGACAGACTCGAGAATCAACAGAATAAACAACAGGAAATAAAAAGCGTAGGCCCAGGTAGTCATATACCAGGGGGGAATGATACGAATGAGCAATGAAAAAGGTTCACTCTCCTGCCCGGTTATATTGCTCCGGTATTTCACCAGTAAGGTGTATTCTCCCGGTGACAGATTGGAAAAAACAGCTACTGTAGAAAGTCCGTTCTCAATCCAGCTGTCACTCAATCCATCTATCTTATAAGAGTAAGTATAATTATTGCCATTGATATAATCGACTGCCAGAAAAGACAGATTGAAGAAGTTCTGGCTATAGTCAAGCACCAGAGTCTCTTGCTTGGGTCCTTGCAGGAAATCATAGATATTACATTCTTTACCAAAAATAGACAAACGGTTGAAATGCAAAGGAGGCATATATTCTTCTGACATATGATCGTTCTCGGTAATTGTAATGAATCCGTTTGTCCCGCCAAAGAATAGCGTACCTGTCTGCTGGTCCTTAAAGAAAGCACCATCACTGAACTCAATCACTTCCAGGTCACCTTGCTGGCGGTAGGTCTGTACTGTATTCTCGCGAACATTGAACCGCACCATCCCCTGATTGGTACTGAGCCACAAATTATTATCCCTTCCTTCCAATATACCATGAATCGTATTGTTGGGGAAGCCGTCAGTCTCGTTATATACCCTGTATTCACCCTGATAAAGCCGGGTTAATCCGAAGCTCGTGCCAAACCAGTATCCTTCGTCATTTTTATGAATGGCAAAAATATCATTCACCGTCTGATTCTTCACCACATCGTCAATGCGGCAAGGGGTTAGTTGATTGGTGCGTGTATTCATCTTATATGCACCATATCCGCGATTACCAAACCAGATAGTCGAATCATTCTCCTGATAGGAGACAAAGAAATAATTAGAGTTTCTCTTTCCTCCATCCAAAGTAAAACGTTGTGCCGACTTCACTTTCGGCAAGGACGAAGAAGCCTCTAAAGTGATTTTCACAATGCCCTCACCTGCCGAAACAACCCATAATGTACTATCATTCGTCTCACAGATGGAATGCACATACTTCACTTTTTTACCATCCGCTATAACCGGAAATTCTTCTATCCTTCTCGTGAGGTAAGAATAATAGTTCAGTCCGTCTTCCGTACCAATCCATAATGAATTTCGTCTGCCCGGAGCAAAACTATAGACTGAGTTATCCATCAATGCACTATTGTTCGCCAGGATTCTCTCTGCCTGCGGCAATGTCTCCCTGTCAGGATGAAAGTCCATCATCCTTAGAATGCCTCCCCCCTTTGTGCCTATCCACAAGGTCTGTTCATGATCAAGGAACAATGCCCGGACAGGGTTATTTACCCGATATTCCGGTACGTCCAGCAACACATTTTCAATAGAAAATTCATCCGTAAAATACATATATATGCCTTGTCCGTCAGCCCCTACCCAGATAATATCCTGAAACCGGTCTTTCATCAGGCAGAAGATGCCCGACTGAATATTAATGGACTGTATAGCATACTTCACCTTCGAATCCGGCAAATATTTCAGCTGAATCAGTCCGCTGCTTTTAAAACCAATATAATAATCGTTTTTCTGCTTAATGATAGATGAGATATCGCCACGATGCTGAATCTCCTCTTCCAGATCCGCTATAAAATATTTATTATGGCTATTCAGATCGTACTCATAAAACGCATAGGTACTATCTACAAAATAGATTAAATCTCCATCTACAAATGTCCACAGAAGCTTTTCCGAATGATTTAAATGATTGCAGGGAACCAGCTTGATCTGATTTTCATTCTTTTCTATCACATAGCTCCGGTTATCATTGTCCGAAGAGAAAATCCAGAGAACGCCGGAATTATCAATAGACATCTGCTGTACTTCCTCAAAATGTATTTTCTTCACGTCCAGTTTGCAGAATTCTTTCAACTCCGGTTGATAATAATAAATATAGCCGTCATCCTTTATTATAAAGAAATCGTCTTCCGGACTTCTCGCCATACGGTTGATATACTTAAAATCCTTGAAACTTTGTATAGTCTGCCTTTGTGTATCGAAGCGGTCAAGTCCATAATTAGTCTGGATCCACAGTACATCATTATCGGCTTCAATAATCCGTTCTATCAGATTGCCGGAAAAGCTATTCTGAAGATTCGTAGGTTTGTATAATCCCAGATAATTGCCATCATAAACATTCAGCCCGTCACACGAACCGATCCATATCACTCCGTGTCTATCCTGACAAAGAGAGAGAATAGCGCTATTGGACAATCCGTTCTTACTGGAGAATTGCCGCAAACTATAAGAAGCATTTGCCTCCACCCCTATCAAAAGGCAAGAAGCTATCAGAAATAGGATTCGTTTAAGAAAAGAAGTTTTTTTCGTCCATTCACTGTGTTTTTCCATATAGCATTTCTTTATTTTAAATCACGCCATAAAAATCGACGGAAAGATATAGAAAATCAGGAAAACGTCCAAGAACTGCACAGAAAACATTCAAGGCATCTGAAAATTAACAAAACAAGAGTACGCTTTTAAGACATATATATCTATTTTTGCGCCATTTCATCACAAGTAGACACAAATGACACAAGTCCGTACACAATCTTATACCAACCCTGGTACCTTTGTAACATCAAACGACAAAATGAGGTAAAAAGCAAAATAAAAGGATGGTAGTTTGAAATAGGTAACCCAAAAGCAGGTAGCTTCCCAGCTACCTGTAAATTGGAAATCAACGTTTTAGTTAATAATGAATATAATACTATATAAAATGAAATCATTACATTTCTTATTAGGTATAACCTGCATAGCCTCATTAACAGGTTGTGTATCCTCCGCCCAAGTAGAACCTAACTCAAACTTGGACAGAGCCCGGCAAACACTGGACTCTCTCTACCTAAATTATTCTGTAGACAACTCATCGTTACTCCGAGAAAACTATCCCTTCGACGAACAACATACCGTCACTTATCTGGCATCAGAAGAACAGGCTAATATTCCCAACCAATTCTCTTATTTATGGCCGTATTCGGGAACATTCTCCGCAGTCAATGCACTGTTCGAAGCCACACATGATAAAAAGTATAAGAAACTATTAGATAGCCGGGTATTACCGGGATTAGAAGAATATTTCGATACCCAACGGGTACCCAATGCCTATTCGTCATATATCCGGACTGCTCCAGCTTCCGATCGGTTTTACGATGATAATGTATGGTTAGGTATCGACTTTACCGATACATATCAAATGACCCAAGAACCAAAGTACCTGGATAAAGCCCAACTAATATGGAAATTTATCGAAAGTGGAACTGACAGTATATTGGGAGGTGGTATCTACTGGTGTGAACAAAAGAAAGAATCCAAAAATACTTGTTCAAATGCTCCGGGATCGGTTCTGGCACTCAAACTATTCAAAGCAACCAATGACAGCAGCTATTTTGAAAAAGGAAAGAAACTGTATGAATGGACCCAAAGAAACCTACAGGACTCCACAGACTATCTCTACTTTGATAATATTCGCCTCGACGGTAAAATAGGAAAAGCCAAATTCGCTTATAACAGCGGGCAAATGATGCAATCGGCTGCCCTGCTCTATCAGTTGACAAAGAATCCTATCTATCTGAAGGATGCTCAAAATATTGCAAAAGAATGCTTCAACTATTTCTTTACAGACTTTACCCCTGCAACCAATGAAGAGGCTTTCAGAATGCTTAAAAAAGGAGATATCTGGTTTACTGCCGTTATGCTGAGAGGATTTATCGAACTTTACCGGATAGATAAGGATAAAACTTATATTAATGCTTTTAACAAGAGTTTGTCCTATGCATGGGATAATGCACGCGATGAAAACGGATTGTTCAATACTGATTTAAGCGGCAAAAGCAAAGATCAAAAGAAATGGTTGTTAACTCAGGCTGCCATGGTAGAAATGTATAGCCGACTTGCTATGATACAATAAATCTGATATAGCAAAATCCCAAAATATATTGGAACAAAACTTTGATACAGCACATACCACCATAAATTAATTAAAAGATTAAACTAATACTTAAAACAATAATTAATATGAAACAAAAAAGATTTACGTTTTTATTATTATTCGTAGCCAACCTTTTTTGTGCATCTGCTCAAAAATGGTATACACCAGAGATAGACCAGAAAGTTGAAGATCTGCTAAAACAAATGACAGTAGAAGAAAAACTAGGATATATAGGTGGCGTCAACTGGATGTACACTAAAAGTATAGACCGTCTAGGCATTCACCGAATGAAAATGTCTGATGGACCGCAGGGACTAGGAACAAATGGAAAATCGACAGCTTATCCGTCTACTGTAACATTGGCTGCTACCTGGAATGAGAATCTCGCTTACCAATACGGAAAAGCATTGGGACGCGATTGCAGAGCCAGAAACGTTAATGTCATATTAGGGCCAGCTGTCAATATCTATCGCGCTCCAATGTGTGGACGTAACTTTGAATATATGGGAGAAGATCCGTATCTCACTTCCCGCATCTGCGTAGGATACATCAAAGGAGTTCAGGATCAAGGAGTAATGGCAACAGTAAAACATTTCGTAGCTAACAATTCAGATTATGACCGCAATAACATTAGTAATGACATTGATGAGAGAACGCTGAACGAAATCTATTTCCCAGCTTATAAGGCCGCTATACAAGAAGCTGAAGTCGGAGCTGTAATGACCAGTTACAATCTGATGAACGGTATCTATACCACGGAAAACCCTTGGCTGCTGAAAGAGGTCCTGAGAAATCAATGGGGATTTAAAGGGTTAGTGATGTCCGATTGGGGATCCACCCACTATTGCGTTCCAGCGGCCAAAGGCGGACTGGACCTGGAAATGGCAGGCGGTGAGAAAATGAATCCTAAAGATATGGCTTATTACCTGAAAACGGGTGATGTCACAATGGACATGGTTGACGAAAAAGTCCGCCATATTCTACGCATACTCATCGCTTTCGGATTCAAAGATGGAACACAAGCAGACAAAAACATCCCCCTGGATGATCCGAAATCTGCTGAAACAGCATTGAATGTTGCCAGAGAAGGACTTGTATTACTGAAGAACGAAAACAATATCCTTCCGCTGAACCCGAAAAAATACAAACACATCATTGTCACCGGCAAAAACGCACATGGTTATGTACATGGAGGCGGTAGTGGTGCAGTAGTTCCTTTCCACTACACAAATCTTTTCGATGGAATACAGAAAGAAGGTGAACAAAACAATGTCAAGGTGGAATATATAGATGAGCTTGACTTCATGCCCTCCATCATGTATACAGACGATAACCTCAATGAGCAAGGGTTCCATGCCGAATATTTTAAGAATATACATTTTGAAGGTGCGCCTGTTGTAAAGCAAACAGAGAAAAAGATTAATTATTCCTGGGCAGCGGGTACAGAACTGGAAGGTATGCCAAAAGATTATTTCTCTGTAAAATGGTATAGCACAATGTGTGTGGACGAAACTGCCGACTACGAATTCACATTAGGCGGTGATGATGGTTACAAGCTGTTTATCAATGACCAACCAGTCATCGACGACTGGACTCCGGGAGGTTTCAGAAGTACAAATATCACAAAAACACTAAAAGCCGGTGAAAAGTATCACGTCCGCGTAGAATACTATCAACAAGGTGGAGGAGCAGGAGTCTGCTTTTTATGGAAACGCAAAAACGATACTCAAAATAAGTTTGCAGACTACTTGAATAAGGGCGATTTGGTAATAGCCTGTTTTGGCCATAGCTCTGACACGGAAGGAGAAGCAAGTGACCGTACATTCGCACTTCCGGAAGTAGACAAAAAAATGCTGGCTAGCCTGTCCGGATGTAAGAAACCGATTATTGGAGTAGTCAATGCCGGAGGTAACATCGAGATGCAAGGTTGGGTCCCGACTTTAAAAGGATTAATCTGGGCATTCTACGGAGGTCAGGAAGCTGGTACAGCTGTTGGAGAAGCATTGTTTGGCAAAATCAATCCGTCAGGTAAACTGCCTATGACTTTCGAAAAGAAATGGGAAGACAATCCTGCATATAACAGTTATTACGACCCGGACGGAGACAAACATGTAGCATACACAGAAGGTATTTTCATCGGCTATCGTGGTTATGACAAATTAAAACGAGAAGTACAATATCCCTTCGGCTATGGATTGTCTTATACAACTTTCAAATTATCTGACCTGACTGTTTCGAAGCCAAATGCCGACGGCACAGTAGAAGTAACCTGCCGTCTTGCCAACACAGGAAAGAGAGATGGTGCACAGGTAGTACAAGCTTATGTAGGTAAAACTGAAAGCAGCCCGGTAGAACGCCCGGAAAAAGAACTAAGAAAATTCGAAAAAGTATTCTTACAAGCAGGAGAATCGACAACAGTTAAGATGACATTACCCAAAGAATCATTTATGTACTTTGATGTTAACAGTACCCAAATTGTAACTGATCCGGGGACCTATAATATCATGCTCGGTTTCTCATCAAGAGACATTAAAATACAAAAGAATATTCAATACTAAATCATTCTCTCATCACTGGAGTTTCGCTATGCAAAAGACAGGCGGAACTCCTGATTAAAGTAACCGTCACAAGCTGAATACAAATAAACATGACATTCATTTTTTAATAATCAAACAAGAATTTATGAAATATACGTGTATTAAAACAGTAGCAATTTACTTGCTTACAGCATTCCCCTTATTGGCAAACGCTTCTACGCAAAAAGTAGATATCGCACGCAGCATCATGGTGGGAAATGGAATTGCTAAGTTCATCCCGGAAGGTTTCGATGCAAAAAAGGTACCCTCTTTTGCTATTGAAAAAGAACCTCGCGAACAGGGTACACTCCCTTCTGATTGGGTACTTGTCCCTAATTTCTCACTTACAGACGGTAAAGCAAATGCATCACTGACAGTGCCGGAAGGAACAAGTATTTATGGAGGAGGAGAAGTTACCGGTTCTCTTTTAAGAAATGGAAAAACAATTAAACTATGGAATACGGACTCCGGAGCTTATGGAGTTGATAACGGTACGCGCCTGTATCAATCACATCCCTGGATGATGGGTGTAAGGAAAGACGGAACTGCTTTCGGTATCTTGTTTGATACCAGCTGGAAAGCTGAACTTAGCAGTACGGACAATAAAATAGAATTGAGAAGTGAAGGAGAACTTTTCCGAGTGTTCATTATCGACAGAGAATCTCCGCAGGCAGTTGTCCGTGGTTTATCCGAACTAACAGGTACTATGCCGATGATCCCCCGCTGGGCATTAGGTTATCACCAGTCCCGTTTCTCTTATTCTCCTGATCGCCGAGTTATTGAGATAGCAGATACCTTCAGACTCAAACGTATACCATGTGACGCAATCTGGATGGATATTGACTATATGGACGGATACCGGATTTTCACATTCAACCCACAGGGATTTCCCAATCCTAAAGCAGTTAATCGTGATCTGCACTTACGTGGTTTCCATTCTACATGGATGATTGATCCGGGAGCAAAAGTAGATCCTAATTACTTTGTCTACAAGTCGGGTACTGAAAATGACATCTGGGTAAAAACAGCCGATGGCAAAGATTTTAATGGCGATGCATGGCCTGGTGCAGCTGCATTCCCTGATTTCACTTATCCCAAAGCCAATAAATGGTGGCAAAATCTATACAAAGACTTTTTAGCGCAAGGTGTCGATGGAGTTTGGAATGACGTCAACGAACCTCAGATTAACGATACTCCCAATAAAACTATGCCAGAAGATAATATTCACCGTGGAGGAGGAAATCTACCAGCAGGAAAACATATCCAGTACCATAATGTATATGGATTCCTTATGGTGAAATCATCCAGAGAAGGTATTATGGCAGTACGTCCCGAAAAACGTCCGTTCATCCTGACTCGTTCCAATTTCTTGGGGGGCCAGCGCTATGCCGCCACATGGACTGGAGATAACGGTTCTTGCTGGGATCATCTGAAAATGTCTGTCCCAATGTCACTGACCCTAGGTCTATCTGGACAGCCCATTAGCGGTGCAGACATAGGCGGCTTCTTATTTAACGCTGATGCTGACTTATTCGGAAACTGGATTGGTTTCGGTGCATTTTATCCCTTCGCACGCGGTCATGCCTGTGCAGGAACAAACAACAAGGAGCCTTGGGCTTTCGGTAAAGAAATAGAAGATGCTTCACGCATTGCTTTGGAACGCAGATATATACTGCTACCTTATTTCTACACTCTCATGCATGAAGCCTCAACAAACGGCATGCCCATCATGCGTCCCGTTTTCTTCTCCGATCCTAAAGATTTATCATTACGTGCTGAAGAAGAAGCGTTCCTGATCGGCGATGATTTACTCATCATCCCAGCTTTTGCCAGTCAGCCGGCACTTCCAAAAGGAATTTGGAAAGAACTTTCACTTGTAAATGGAGATACTAACGACAAATATCAAGCAAAAATGAAAATTCGTGGCGGTTCTATTATTCCTACCGGGAAAATCATCCAAAACACTACAGAAAGTTCATTAGACCCTCTGACTCTACTAGTCTGCTTAGATGAGCAAGGAAAAGCCTCCGGTAGCATGTATTGGGATGCAGGTGACGGCTGGTCTTACAAGAAAGGAGACTACAGCCTACAACAATTCACTGCTGAACGTAAAGACAATAAAGTCATTGTAAAACTGACAGGAAAAACCGGCAAAGGAGAAACTGAGAATAAAGATATGGCTATAGTTAAGGTCATAACAGAGAAAGGAATTCTCCATGCCAGTGGAAATCTGCTAGAAGGCATTGAAGTAAAACTATAAAAGAACACAATTATACTTTGTTTGAGAACCTAAAAAGAAGTTTTATGAAAAAAGAGCACATGAAAAAGCAATATCCCCACTGGTGCGGGGTATTGCTATTGTATCTGATGGCATGTATTACTAGTTGCCAGGACGACAAAATTAGTTCCAATGGGTATGATCCGTCCAAACCGGTCGTATTCACGGATTTCTCTCCGAGTAAAGGAAGCCTCCGTACTCAACTCCATATCTATGGTGAGAATTTCGGAAACGACCCTTCAAAAATTCAAATTACTATAGGAGGGCGCTCAACCACCACTATTGGTTGTAACAATAATGAAATTTATTGTATGGTACCTCCCAAAGCCTTTGATGGAGACATTAAAGTATCTATCGAGAGTGCCGACGGAACCGCTTCGCCTATAGAATATGAATTTGAGAAACGTTTCCAATATGTTGCACAGACTTCAGTAGGCACATTAGTAGGAAATGAGGACGAACAAGGAAACTCGTCGGACGTAGATGGAGATTTTGAAAAGGCTAGATTTGGAAATACAGAATGGTTGTTAATGGACACGTTCGGAATACAAAAATGCCTGATTGTAAATGGTTTTAAAGGTCCTATTCGAAGAATTAACCTGGAGACTCAGGAGGTATCTACACTTATGACTGAAGGTCAAGGATTGTTTGGGGGAATGTACTACATGTGCTTTGATGCGACAGGAGATACTTTGTTTGTATCAGATGACCACGGACAAAATAACAAAGATAGAAGAGAAATTGCTTACTTGTTACGTTCAGAAGACTTCCGGAGAGCAAGACCCTATGTCTACGATCGCACAGGATATAGCTGTGCTTATCAACCACTAACAAAAACGCTCTATTATAGTATTTATTGGCAGGGTACTATCGACAGAGTTGTTTTTGATCCAACAACACAGGGGATGGTAGCAAAAGAAGTATTCCCTACATATGAAAGCCGCAATGAACATGCCTTCTTAACGATTCATCCTGAAGGTAAATATATGTATATAACAGGCGCCAATTGTCTTTATAAGTCAATGTTTAACCCAGAAACCAAAGAGTTCCAAAAACCAACGATGTTCGCCGGTTCAGAGGGAGCTAGCGCATGGGTGGATTCTCCTGGTACAGCAGGTCGTTTCGTATGGCCATACCAAGGTACGTTTGTAAAAAACAAAAGCTATATAGAAGCCGGTAAATCAGACATTTATGATTTTTATCTTTGTGATAGGAATGGACACTGTATTCGTAAAATTACTCCCGATGGCATCATCTCAACATATGCAGGAAGAGGTAGTGTATCCTCCGATGGACAAGTTAACGGATATATTGACGGTGAATTACGTACAGAAGCACGCTTTGACAGTCCTTGTGGCATTGCTTATGATGAAGAAACACAAACGTTCTATATAGCAGATAGAGAAAACCATCGAATTCGTACAATTTCTGTAGAATAACTATAAAAACACATTTCGAATGAAAAAATATATTTTAAGTTTGTTTTTTCTGATTAGCTGTATGATTGACACATACGCACATACAGAGCAACAACAAGAAAAGATAGAAATCAGCGGTATCGTTCTAGATCAAAGCAAAGAGCCGCTTGTCGGAGTAAATGTTTCCGTAAAAGATCTTCCTGGATTAGGTGCTATTACAGATATAAACGGTAAATTTAAAATAAAAGTTGAACCTTACCAAAAGCTAGTATTCACTTTTATAGGATTCGAGAAACAAGAAATACTTGTTAAAGACCAAAAAATCATCAATATAGTAATGCAGGAAGCCAAAGCAACTGCTATTGATGAAGTTGTTATTACCGGAACAGGTGCACAGAAAAAGATTACGATGACTGGAGCAGCCACCACTGTTGATGTCAGTACGCTAAGAACCTCCACATCAAGCATTACAAATGCGTTGGCTGGTAATGTAGCTGGTATAATGGCTCGCCAAACATCCGGACAACCCGGTAATAATATATCAGAGTTTTGGATTCGTGGAATTTCTACCTTTGGTGCCGGTTCCGGTGCATTGGTATTGATCGATGGATTTGAACGGAATATGAATGAAATCAACATCGAAGATGTTGAATCATTTACTGTACTAAAAGATGCTTCTGCAACAGCCATTTATGGTTCTCGCGGTGCAAATGGAGTTGTATTAATTACCACTAAGCGTGGTAAATCTGGTAAAGTACAGATAGACGCAAAAGTTGAAACAACTTATAATACACGAACCTATACGCCAGAACTAGTCGACGGTTACACCTATGCCAGCTTAATGAACGAAGCGCGCACAACTCGTAATCAAGAAGCATTCTTTTCGAATGAAAAATTATATATCCTTCGCAACGGACTGGACAAAGATCTATACCCCAACGTAGACTGGATGGATGTACTTCTGAAAAAAGGCGCCCCAACTTATCGTGCAACATTAAATATGAATGGTGGCGGCTCACTTGCTCGCTACTATGTATCTGTAAGTTATGTGGACGAAGGAGGTATGTATAAAGTGGACGAAGGACTAAAAGATTATAATACAAATGCAAATTACAGACGCTGGAATTACCGCCTCAATGTAGATATGGATATCACCAAATCTACTTTATTAAAGGTAGGAGTTGCAGGTTCATTAGACAAGAAAAATGAACCGGGAATGGCTGGTAATATCTGGGCATCAGCCATGCGTAATAATCCAATCTCAGTTCCTGTTATGTATTCCAACGGATATGTACCTGCTTACGGTTCAGAGAATGACCAACTCAACCCATGGGTAGCCGCTACACAAACAGGGTATCAAGAAACATGGAATAACAAATTACAAGCTAATGCTACCTTAGAACAAAATTTCAGCTTTATTACTAAAGGTTTAAAATTTATTGGTCGTTATGGATTTGATACAAACAACTTCCAGTGGATTAATCGAAAAAAGTTTCCTGAGATGTGGAGAGCGGAACAAAATCGCGCTTCTGACGGAAGTTTAGTTATGAAGAAAATCAAGGACGAACAACTTATGACACAAGAATCCTCTTCCAACGGAAACCGTAAAGAATACTTAGAAGCAGAGTTACACTACGACCGTACTTTTGGTGACCATATCGTAGGAGCCGTATTCAAATATTCTCAAGACAAAACAATTGATACTTCTCAGAATGGAAACGATATCATGCAAGGAATCGATAAACGCCATCAAGGATTAGCAGGACGTTTCACTTATGGATGGAAATATCGCTATTTCTTTGATTTCAACTTTGGTTATAATGGTTCCGAGAACTTTGCCCCAGGACATCAATATGGCTTCTTTCCCGCTTATTCTGTTGCATGGAATATTGCAGAAGAACCTATTATTAAGAAACATCTGAAATGGATGAACATGTTTAAGCTTCGTTATTCATATGGTAAAGTCGGTAATGACGTCGTAGGAGATAATGACCAACGTTTTCCTTATTTATCTACTTTCGGCGCCAGTGGTGGATTCAACTATGCCGATATTGGACAAAAATATGAATTCACAGGTTTAAGTTACACACATTATGCAACCACAGCTGTTACATGGGAAATAGCAACCAAACACGATATTGGTATTGATTTCTCTCTATGGGATGATAAGTTTACCGGAACAATTGATTATTTCCATGAACAGCGTGACGGTATTTACCAACAACGTAATTTCATTCCCATTTCTGTTGGGTTGAACGGTGCAATGAGGATATCTACCAATATTGGCTCTGTATTATCTAAAGGATTTGATGGAAACTTCGGATTTAAACAACGTATCGGAGATGTCAACCTCACCTTACGGGGTAACTTCACTTATAGCAAAAGTGAAATACTAGAATACGATGAAGAATATAGTAACTACCCTTACAAGAGCCAAAAAGGCTTCCGAGTAAACCAAACCCGCGGACTTATCGCATTAGGACTATTTAAAGACTATGATGATATCCGCAACAGTCCCAAACAATCTTGGGGAGATGTTATGCCAGGTGATATTAAATACGCAGATGTAAACGGAGATGGCTATGTAAACGACAATGATATCGTTCCTATCGGAGCTACAGCACGTCCAAACTTAGTTTATGGCTTCGGACTCTCTGGACAATGGAAAGGCATTGATGTCAATGTTTTGTTCCAAGGTTCTGGTAAATCTACTTTCTGCATCGATGGCCCTACTGTATATCCTTTTGAGAATGGAGACTGGGGAAATATTCTGGCTGATGTTGTAGAATCCAATCGTTGGATATTAGGTGAAAATGAAGATCCGAGTGCTAAATATCCTCGTCTTAGTTATGGCGGGAATAGCAACAATTATCGTTCCTCTACATATTGGTTACGTAATGGCTCTTATCTTCGCCTAAAGAATTTGGAAATAGGATACACAATACCTAAAAGTTTTGTCAACAAATTACACTTAAATAATATTCGCATTTACTTCATGGGTACTAACTTAGCTACCTTCTCTAGTTTCAAACTTTGGGATCCAGAACTAGGAAGCAGTAACGGGCAGCAATATCCATTATCAAGATCATATACTCTAGGATTAACTATCAATATCTAATATCAAAGACATGAAAAAGAAACATATAATATTAGCCGTTGCATTTAGCCTCGGGTTAGGAATCAGCTTTTCTTCCTGCTCTGATTATCTAAGTGTAGAACGTTTCTTCAACGATCGACAAAGTGAAGAGAAAATCTTTAAAAGTAAACAGTTTACAGAAGAATGGTTAGCAAAGTGCTACGGACTTTTAGCAGGTTCAAATATAGAATATGGACTTATAAAATTCACGCTCTCCAACTATTCGGACGATATCATATTTAATGAAAGTGATGGGGCTGTAAACTATAATGCTTTCAAATTTGGACAATACGATAACGGATGGGTTAACGACTCTTATATCCGTTGTTATGAAGGTGTTCGGCAAGCCTCTATTATGGTTAATAATGTAGATATAAATGAAGAACTTACAAAAGAGGAAATCCTAGATAAAAAGGCACAGGCCCGTTTCTTAAGAGCCTATTTTTATTGGTTACTATTAAGGAAATATGGTCCAATCCCCCTAATTCCCGATGAAACGATTAGCATTGACGAGACATATACAGGCATGTCTTACCCAAGAGCTACCTATGACGAAGTAGTGGATTACATTGACAAGGAAATGACACTTGCAGCCAAAGACTTGCCTGACAGACGAGACAGGCAGAATATCGCACGTGCAACAAGAGGGGCAGCATTAGCCGTACGCGCAAAAGCCTTATTATATTCAGCCAGCCCACTCAATAATCCTTTACCCGACGACCCTGATAAATTTACTGATTTTGTAGACGATCAGGGGCGCATATTAATGTCACAAACATATGACGAAAGCAAATGGGCAAAAGCTGCCGCTGCAGCAAAAGATGTGATTGATCTGGGACGATATGAATTACATACTGCAGACTATCAAGACAAAGGCGACAATACTTACCCAGCCACGGTAAAGCCTCCATATAATGCCAAATATTCAAATAAGAATTTCCCAGATGGATGGGCTAATATCGATCCGTTCGAATCTTACCGTTCCATTTTTAACGGTGACTTATACGCTAATGAAAACGAAGAATTGATCTTCACACGTGGCAATAACTACATAGGAGATCAAGTAAACCACCTCGTGCAAAATCAGATGCCGACTTTTGCAGGGGGAGAGAATCGACACGGTTTGACAGCTAAACAATGTGATGCTTACGATATGGCAAATGGTGACGCCTTCGATTTACAACATTTTCTTGATACTTGCGAAGCAAATAAACGCTTTGTAACTGAAGACGAATATAAAGCAGGAAAATATCCACAACTACGCCCTAATGTTTGGAAAGAATATGCTAATCGCGAACCGCGCTTTTATGCCAGCGTAGCATTTAGTGGTGCTTTTTGGCCATTTACCAGTGCTAAAGATGCAGAGTATCGTAATCAGCAAATATGGTACTATAGAGGAAGTAAAGAAGGACGAAAAAATGGTTCTGACAAATGGATACCTACAGGAATTGGAATGATGAAGTTTGTCAATCCGAATGATTGCAATACCAATAATGGAAAAATCTACGACAAAGTAGATGTTACAATTCGCTATGCTGACATTCTTTTAATGTATGCAGAAGCTCTTAATGAACTTACTCCAGGTAATAGCTATGAAATAACAAACTGGCAGGGAGAACCAATGACAGTTTCCCGCAATACAGAAGAAATGAGCAAATCTGTTTCGAGAGTTCGTATTCGTGCCGGCATGCCGGATTATGAACAAGAAATCTATAATGACCAAACATTATTCCGTGAGAAACTGAAACACGAACGTCAAGTAGAACTTATGGGTGAAAACCAACGATACCACGATTTGAGACGCTGGAAAGATGTTCCAATAGAAGAATCTGAACAAATCTATGGCTGCAATGTATTAATGACAGAGGCCACTAAAGAACGATTCTACGAACGTGTACGAGTAGAGAATTTACAAGCCAACTTCTCACGTAAGATGTATTTTTGGCCTGTTTTAGAGAGAGAATTACAATGGAACAGACGGATGACACAAGCTCCGGGCTGGGAAACATTTGATTAACATAAAAAGCCACCAAATGAAAAAGAAAATAATCTATATAGCTACAATATTTGCTACACTATTTTTCTTCAGTGCATGCAATGATGAATGGAAAGATGAACTCTACTCACACATGATTTCCTTAAAGGCTCCCATAGGAAGTGAAGAAGTTTCAGATATATATGTACGATACAAGCCTAATGGAGAAGTTGTATATGATCTTCCAGTATTAGTTAGTGGATCAACTCCGTTAGACAGAGATTTAAATGTGCGTATTGCTGTGGACCCAGATACACTCGTTGCTTTAAATTTAGCGAACTATCACGAGCTAAGAAAAGACTTATGGTATGAACTGCTACCCGAACAAAACTACGAGTTCGTATCACCTACTTGCTATATGCCAGTAGGTACTAGAAAAGAACTATTCCCCATTAAATTTAAATTCTCAGGTCTAAACTTGTCTAAAGAATGGGTATTACCCTTAACTATTGAAGAAGATCCTTCCTATGTAACTAACAAACGAAAAGGCTGGCGTAAAGCATTACTACATGTTTTGCCATATAATGATTACTCGGGTAATTATTCTGCAACCGCTATGAATATTTATTTTGCAGGTTCCAATGATGACCCATTGGTTGTCGACAATCGGAGAGCTCATGTAGTAGATGAAAATACAGTATTCTTTTATGTAGGTACCAAAGAGGACAATTCAATTGATCGGGAAACCTACAAAATCAATGTAAAATTTGAAGAACCTACAGAAGTTACCGAAACCAAAAGGACAGGAAATCTAACAATAACATCAGCAAATCCAGAAATAAACTTTCAGGTAATCGGACAACCAACATATGAGATCTGGGATGAAATGGATACGAATCAACCCTATTTATTGCATCGTTACCATGTATTAAGAATGGAGTATAGCTATGATGACATAACATCATCCAATGTCCCTACTTCATATAGAGCTACCGGTTCACTACTCATGGAGCGCAAAATCAATACATTGATACCAGATCAAGACCAAGCTATCCAATGGTAGAAAAAAATATGTGAGAGATTTTATACATCTCACAATTACACAACAAGTGAGCCCTGCACATATCGGCAAAAATTGCTAATATGTTGCAGGGCTCACTGATATACTACAAGAACTTCTGAGATATGCTCAAATATATAGAGCTTCTACACAAAAGTTTCCTCATATCTGAAAGATATATAAGAATATCTTTATTCAGCTGTCAACACCTCCAACTCTGCTACAGCAGCCATTTTACCATCCTTCACGACGGAAGACAAAGCCTGAAGTTTCACATAGCGTGCCTTGCACGGAGTAAATTCAATCGTCTGCACTTCTTTGGAATCAGCGAACGTACCGGAGGTTACTGCCTTTCCCCACTCTTTTCCATCACGACTGACATACACTTCATATTTAGCTATCCGACCTTCGGCAGCATCCTGTCGGGGAGTATATTTGATTCCCTTTACTACCGTTTCTTTGGTTAAGCCTATTTGTATTTCATGAGGATAAGGTGCCAGATAGAACTGATTATGTACCGTATGCCAATATGTATTCATATCACCATCAGCAGCCAATTTCATACTTCCGTCTGCATCACTGTCTACATACACCACTTTTTGTCTGCCTCCGGACACACCTGACAAATTCCGTATGGCGTTTACATTAAGTTCAGCAGCCGAAGCCCAATCTCTGCCATAAATCTCAGACAAAGCTATCAGTTTGAAATAGCGGGTTACAATAGGCTTTTCTAATGTAACGAACTGTGCAGAAGCCGAATTTTCAAAGCTACCTTTCATCTTATTCCCCCAGTTCTTTCCATCCTGGCTAAAATAAAGTTCATAATCCTTGATGCGTCCATTTTCAGAATTACGCGGCTGATAGATAAACTTATCTATTTCAAGCAAAGAAGACATATCCACTACTATCTCATGCGGATGTTTTGCCACCGGATCGTTCCAACGGCTGTGCCAGATCGTATTCAAGTCTCCGTCGATTGCATTCCGGGCTTCTTCACCTCCATTCTCACTACTAACTGAAACAACCTTCCAGGTAGAACGATCTACATAGATCGGTAACTTAGCAGAAGACTTTACGCTTTTCGCCAATTGTTCTGAAATAGCATATGCTTCTACGTTACCACCAGAAATTAATTCAAATGGCCCGTCATATATTTTATCTTCTCCGCCATTCAAGCTATAATGAATAGTCGCTCCCGGGGTACTAGTCTGCAAATTCAGGTAGCCGTTGTTATCTCTTTCTATCAGTACAGGCATACATACAGGCATCTGTACCCGTGCTTTCTTTACAAGTTCCTCTTTTGAATAACTTCTCTCCAAAGGCAGCATGATAAAGCTGAAAACAGTAGGCTGTGAACGAAGTTCATACTTTTGCATCGGGCCAGGTCCACAGCTTGCATTACCAAGTGGGCGCACCTGTGCATCCAAACAAAGAACAGTTTCTTTTCGCATCGGCACTTCATATTTATGAAGCAATCTACGACGATTAGCAGGATCAACCATATCCTGTGCCCTAGCATGCAATGCTGAGGCAGACATCTTATCTCCTGCAACAAAAACAAAGCCTATACCATCGGGGTTGGTTATTGAAATCCAACGTACATCTTCATGATTGCCCATCTCCTGAGCTCTCACATAATTCACCCACTGATTAGACACCAAATCATCATAGACGCCTACATACGTAGCATCTTTACGGTCTACATAATTCTCCCATGGACCACGTCCATACCAGCGCATCCGTTCAAATCCTTCCGGCATTTCCATGCGATACCCCACACGAGGGATAACCGCTCCCTTTGTTCCGGGAATTATGGTACTATTCACCATGATAGAGCCATCTGCACCAACTGTATATTCTATATTCGTCCGATAATCGAAACCTGATTGTCCCCGATACAGATTTTCTATCTGCAATCTCACTTTACCGTCTTCTTTATGCACCTCCCAGTGTCCAGCTTCAAGAAGCATACGATTCAGTCCATTTTGGAACCAGTCTCCGTCCACTTGTTTGTCATTGTCAGTAGGAGCACGGAAAACGTTCAATTCCAATCCCTTGCTTATCATCGGCACTTCGTTCAATGTATAAGCAGAAATAGTACCTTCCTGCTTTGAGAAGGTTGCTTCAAACTGTAGTCCTTTTACCAGATATGCGTCACTGGTTTCCACCAGTTCAATACTGCCTTTTTCTGATTTAAAAATTGGCTTCGCACTATCAGAGAGCTTAAATTGTTCCGATGCTACTTCATACCCTGCCTCTGCCCATTCAGTATCTTGCTTCTGGCAGAAGCTGAACTTAATGAAGTATTCGGCTCCGGGAAGTCTCTTTATCCGGCTATCATCTATAGTAATAACCTTACTGCTTTGCGCATCCAGTGACAATTCTTCCAAATTGCCCGAGAACACGACTCTTCCGTCCTCTTCAATTTCATATCTTCCATAGAGGTCATCCAGCCCTGCATGGAATCTTTTATTAGTCAGCTTATATTTTCCACTTCCCATAGCCTCAACCCATACAGGCTGATGCATTTTCTTTACTTCATAAGCCTTGGCAGAATACGTACGGTCGGAGAATATAACACCATTCGTGCAGAAGTTGCCGTCATTCGGAGTATCGCCGAAATCTCCTCCGAAGGCCATATAATAATCGGAACCGTCCGGAGTAGGCATCTTAATACTTTGATCTACCCAATCCCAGATAAAACCGCCGACAAGTGCCGGATAACGTTCATAAGTCTCCCAATATTCCTTGAAGTTTCCAATTGCATTTCCCATTGCATGCGCATACTCACAGACTACATGAGGTTTCACTGTTTCTCCATTCTGCGATTTCTGCAACCGTTCCTTACCTACACTCTCCAACCACTGCACATCGGGATACATAGAACTGGTAACATCGCAATAAGAGCTATTTCCTTCATAATGAGTAGGACGGGTATTGTCGAGTTTCTTAACAGCCTCTGCTGCTGACTTAAAGTTAATGCCATTACCAGACTCATTTCCCAATGACCACATTACAATAGAAGGATGATTTTTATAACGTCTTACCATATTCTCGCTACGTTCCGTAAATGCTTTCACCCACGAAGGTTCGCTGGATAACGCCATCAGTCCGTGACACTCCACGTTGGCCTCAGAAAGCACATAGATACCGTATCTATCACATAAATCATAGAAATAAGGATTATTAGGATAGTGAGAAGTACGTACAGCATTTATGTTCAGCAACTTCATCAGTTGCACATCTTTTTCCATTTCTTCCTTGGATACCGTACGTCCATTCAGCGAGCTGTGATCGTGTCTGTCTACCCCTTTAAATAAAGTAGATTTTCCGTTAACCAGCATTCTGCCATCTTTGGCAAGCTCAATCTTACGAAAACCAACCTTTACGCTACGAATATCTACAGTTTTCCCTTTCTGTTTCAATACAACAGTCAGATTATAAAGATTAGGAGTCTCTGCTGTCCATTTCAAAGGATTCATCACTTCAAACTGGAGATTATTCGCACCCATCTGGGCACGCATGCTTTGTGTACCGACTTCATTACCTTCCAGGTCTGTCAACCTTGCCTGTATCTCACAGTTACTCTTCTTTCCCGTAACTTCTACGTCCAAAGAAACAGATGCATTTTTATACTCTCCATCCAAGTCCGTACGAAAGAAGAAATCTCTGATCTGCGTTTTGGGAGCCGACCACAGAAAAACATCCCTGAATATACCACTGAACCGCCAGAAGTCCTGACACTCCAGGAAACTGCCGTCCGTGAAACGATAGACCTCAACTGCAAGTACGTTCTTCCCCGCTTGCAAATAGGGAGTCAGGTTGAACTCAGCAGGCAGGTAACTATCTTCCGAGTAACCTACCTTCTTGCCGTTTAGCCAGATATAGAATCCAGCCTCCACTCCGTTGAAACGAATAAAGACGTCGCGCCCCTTCCACGATTCGGGGATGGTAAACTCCCGGCGATAACTTCCTACAGGATTAGGCATTGTTGCAAAAGTATAATTGGAGGGACGTGGCTGAATCACATTCGGCCACTGTATCTTTTTCCAATCCCATTCGCAGAAAGGATAAATAACATTGCAATACAATGGTTTGTCCCAGTTCTTGTGGTGACGTACCGCCTCAATCTGCCACGTGGCAGGAACCTTGATATCATCCCACTGGCTTACATCATATTCGGGTTTGCAGAAATCCTGGGGCCGGTCTTTCGGATCGGGTACCCAATGGAACTTCCATGTACCGTTCAACGTTTTGTAATAAGTGGATTCTTCAATCGCCAAATTCATTGCCTGCTGTTCATCAGCAAAAGGAATAGCTATCTGGCAGGCTTGTTCCTTGTTTACTCCCGATACATACTCATTGCACCATTCGGGTTGTTCTGTCGTTTGAGTAAAAGCGGATAATGGCACAAACAGAAATGCCGCCATTACACCGGGCATGATTTTTCTTCTCATAAATAGGATTAGTTAGTTATTAGGTAATTCCATGTTTTCTCGTAATAATAGTTCTGTCAACTTTCGCTTACAAAAATAGTGCGTTTCAATGATTATTCCTCATTTATTCGTGACATTATTATACCCATATACGACGTTAACCGACATTCTTCGGTAAATAGCTCAAAAAACTGTATCTTTGCACTCCGAATATATACTTGACTATGAATAAAGTTAATGGTTTCCTGTATGGGCTGCTTTCATCAGCCTCTTTTGGGCTTATTCCCCTTTTTACCATCCCTGCCATGCAGGCGGGTATGCATTTCGAATCGATACTTTTCTATCGTTTCATGTTTGCATGTATGGCATTGGGTGGAATTCTGCTGATTGACGGTCAATCTTTCCGGATCAGCCGACGGGATATACCTTCACTGCTCCTTCTCGCTCTCCTTTATCTGATGTCTGCCGTCTTTTTATTCTGGGGATATAAGTTCATGGCAAGCGGAGTTGCTACTACGATTCATTTTATGTATCCGGTGCTCACTACTTTAATCATGATGCTTTTCTTTAAAGAAAAAAAGTCCGGTTGGAGAATGGCTGCCATCGTATCTGCCATAACCGGTGTCTACTTCTTGTCCGGCGGAAATACGGAAACTGGAAGTATCTCGTTTTCCGGTCTTTTCATTGTCCTGCTGTCAGCACTTGGTTATGCACTCTATCTTGTCACAATGAGTCAGCTAAAGATAGGACGAATGAAGGGATTACTGCTTACTTTCTATGTATTCCTCTTCGGGGGTATCCTCCTTTTCATCGGAATAGGAACAGTCAGCCAACTGCAACCTATCAGCGAATGGCATACTGCCGGCAACCTGATATTACTGGCACTTATCCCTACGGTTGTCTCCAACCTTGCACTGGTGAGAGCCGTAAAAAGCATCGGCTCCACACTCGCCTCTGTGCTGGGAGCTATGGAGCCGGTAACTGCCGTATGTGTAGGTATCTTCCTTTTCGGAGAAGCTTTTACCACCAGTATCGGTGTAGGTATCGCACTGATTATTGCTGCGGTAATGGTTATTATATTAAAACGATAAAATCAGCCTTTTCATCGGTTTATCTTCAGTTCTTCAATCAGGTTAGCAGCCTTTCCGTACTTTTCCATGATAAAAAGTACGTAGCGGATATCCACCCCGATACAACGTTGTAATTCGGGTTCAAAGACAATATCGCTGCTCATTGCTTCCCAATTGCCGTCGAAAGCCAGTCCAAGAAGTTCTCCCTTTGCATTGAACATGGCACTCCCGGAGTTTCCTCCCGTAATGTCATTGTTCGAGATAAAACAAACACTCATATCTCCTTCTTCATTGGCATATCTGCCGAAGTCACCGGAGGAAAGTATATTTAAAAGCTCCGGCTGAACAGCAAAATCAATATCCCCGTCATGTTCTTTCACCTTCTCAAAAATTCCTTTTGCAGTCGTAAAATAGTCATAAACAGCTCCATCGAAAGGAGAATAACCACAAATAGTTCCGAAGCTAAGACGCATCGTAGAGTTAGCATCGGGATAGAAATTACGATCTGCATACATGCGACGCATAGCTGCATTGAACAAGCGCTCATCCTGCTCTATTTGTTCGGAAGCCTCTGAAATGCTCTGATTCATTTCATAATATTTCACTATCAGATCGAGGCTGAGAGAAATAGCAGGATCTTCAATCAGATTATAAGTCGTATCCCGTTCCAGGAAACGTTTAAGCCCCCTTGGAGAGGTAATATGAGACGTTGCATACAAAGAATCCACATAAGCTTGAATATTACCATTATACAAGGTGTCTATCTGGGCATACATCGCCGGAAGATATTTCTTGTCAACTTTCGTCTGATATTCCTTCAACATAGCGGCAAATACTTCCTTATCAATATTTAAATCAAGATTATCGTATTTCTCCAATAACTTTTTCATTCGGGTAACCACCTGCTTCTCTTCGGCTTCAAAATCAAAGTTCAGAATTTCCAGTGCAAGCTGTACAAGCTCGGGACCGTTGATAAACGACTCACCGAAGTAAGCCAATGCATGGTTAGTTTCACTGCGATTATTATAATTCAGCTCCAGAGACGAAAACAAGCGAATCAGTTTCTCTCTTTCCTCCGGATTAGCCTGAATCCATTCACGAAGTGCAGCTTCCGCGACACGCTTCTTTTCCAAGACTTTCAAATGCTGGATAGCTTTATTAGTTCCGATACTGTTCTTCCAGTAATTGGAGCTTTCATCGTACTTAGAAGCGTATTTAATACGAATATCGGGACGACGGTCCATCTCCCGTTTCCAGATAGCCTGCTTTACCCCACGTACATCAATCATTGCCCGGTTAATTCCGTTCATCATTTCTTCGATACCATAAGAAGAGAGATAACGCTCCGTACTGCCCGGATAACCCAAAGTCATACAAAAAGAGCCTTCCTTGTATCCGTCCAGCGAAATAGGAACCACGTATTCAGGGCGATAAGGGACATTTTCAGGTGAATAATCCGCCGGGCCATTCTGTTTGTTGGCATAAATACGAAAAACACTGAAATCACCTGTATGGCGAGGCCACATCCAGTTATCCGTATCCCATCCGAACTTACCGACAGAAGAAGGAGGAGCAAAAACCAGCCGGACATCGTTATAATCACGATAGACAGAAAGCCAGAACTCATTTCCGGCATAATAAGCATCGACAATTCCCGTCAACGTAGAATCCTTTTCCGATACCTCCATGCCAATTACATTCATGATAGAGTCAACAACTACCCGACGCTCACTTTCTGTGCGAACATGCTTGGCAGCCGAAAGTACGCGCTTGGTCACATCCTCCGTACGAAGGAGGAAGCGGACATATAATTCGGGATTCGGCAGTTCTTCATCTAGGTTACGGGCAACAAAACCATCTTTCAGATAATCATGTTCTACGGAAGAATGCTGCTGGATACTGCTGAAACCACAGTGATGATTGGTAAATACCAGACCATCTTCGGAAACCACCACTCCCGAACAGAATCCTCCGAAGCTGACAACAGCATTTGCCAAAGCCGGTTTCTTCGGATTATATAATTTGCTTACAGGCATCTGCAAACCGAGTTCCTTCATCACCCGTTCTGCCTGTTTGTTCTTGCGAAGGTTCCCCAATAGCCACATTCCCTCGTCAGCAAATGCCTGCGACAGACAAAAAGAGAGGAGAATCATTGCGGTTAGTCTGAGTTTCATGCTATTATTTTTAGATTTATATGTTCAATCCGGACTCATTATTCGGTAATGAGCCTCAACTTCTTCGCTCCCACCCGTGCTTTCAGCCATGCACTGATTTTCTCCTTCTCGGCAACTGACGGGTGTTTGCCAAATTTCAAAACAGCCAGCGTCACTGTATCCGTCTTCATCGAGTCTACCCGTGTTTCCAGCGAGTGAGCAATTGAAAGCGAAGTGATAGAAGGATAAAGTACCTTCAACTCAGGCACTAATGTACGTCCCATCGTATCGTACTCTTTATATTGAGCAAGATTTTCTTCCAGTCGGGTGATCTTTTTCTGCTGTTCCTGCAAGCGTTGTTCACTGTTTTTATAAAAGTCTTCCATCACCATAGCACGAATGGAGGAAACGTCCACCGCCTCATTATTCATTCCTTGCAGCACTGTCAGCTTTGTTTCTTCCAACTTATATTCTTTCAGTTTGCTACGAGCAATGGAGATAGAAGCATCCGGCACTTCAGGACCAATCAGAACCACACGGATATCTTTATGTTCATAGCTGATCTTCTTATCAAGTACCTGCGTATTTTCAAAGTTCAGCTGCTCGTTGATAAACCGGTTGGCTGCTGTCTCGTAAAAAGTACTTTTAATAATACCAAATGTCAGATAAACAGCCGGACACATCGTTAGTACAACAATCAGAATGATATATTTACGCACCATCTTCTCACGTGCCTTATCAACAAATTCTTTACGTTGAAAATGCATCACCCGCACACCGATAAAAGTAGCCAGACTGATAAATACGGAGTTGATGAAATAGAGATAGAAAGCACCCAAAAAGTAAACCAGATTGCCCGAAGCCAATCCATAGCCTGCCGTACAAAGCGGAGGCATCAACGCCGTAGCAATGGCAACTCCCGGAATCACATTTCCTTTCTCCTTGGTAGAAAGAGCGACAACGCCTGCCAAACCACCGAAGAGTGCGATGAATACGTCATAAATCGTTGGTGAAGTTCGTGCCAGCAATTCTGATTGCGCTTCTGCAATAGGAGTAAAAAGAAAAAATATAGTGGCCGTTGTCACACTGAAAGCAGTCGTTATCAGAAAGCTCTTCAACGAACGTTTCATCAGTTCAAAGTCATTCAGACCGACAGATAAACCGACGCCCATGATAGGTCCCATTAATGGAGAAATCAACATGGCACCGATAATAACCGCTGTAGAGTTGACATTCAATCCAAGTGACGCCATGAAGATGGCAAAAATAAGAATCCACAAATTGGCTCCTTTGAATTCCACTCCTTTACGGATAGAATCTACTGTTTCCAGTTCGTTGTCTTTATCCTTTTTCAAGTCCAGGTATTCACCTAAGAACGACTTGATAGCAAACTTATTACGTTCATCTGTCTTCATAGTCATTTCTTCTTTTTTATAATTCGGTTAATAACAGGAATCTGCTGCAATGGCAAATCCCGTTTGATAATATAGGCAACAAACAGCAACAGAAGCACTGTACGTAAGGCCAGAAGCAAAACTGTGTTATGAATCGGCATCCATTCACCAATCAGATACAGAATAATGGCTAATCCTACATAACAACCTATTCCACGCAAATCATAAGCAATAGGATACTTCTTCTGACCTACCAAATAAGATAGTAACATAGCGATGGCATAGCCGGTAAAACCTGCCCATGCGCAAGCTACATACCCATATACAGGAATCAGGAAGATATTCATCAGAACAACAATCAGACAGGCTATTATCGAAAAATAAGCTCCCCATTTCGTGTCATCCGTCAGTTTATACCAAAAAGAAAGATTAAAATAGATTCCCATAAACATCTCTGCAATCATCACGATGGGGACTACCCTAAGTCCTTCCCAATAATCCTTGGCAATGATATAACGCAGAATATCCAGATAAAACATGACTGCCAGAAAAGCCAGCAGCGTAAAGATAATGAAAAACTTCATTGCCTGCGCATAGATTTGCTTGTTATCCTTATCCTTACTTTTACCAAAGACAAAAGGTTCATAAGCAAAACGGAAAGCCTGCGTGATCATTGCCATAATCATCGCTATCTTAGTAGCCGCACTGTAAATACCTAACTGTACATCCGCTTCCACCTTATTAGGGTATACAAAAGGGAAAATAATCTTATCCCCGACCTGATTCACAATGCCTGCCACCCCCAATATCAGAATAGGAAATGAATAATATAACATCCGCTTCATCAATAAACGGTCAGGACAATAGCGGAATTCACGGAACTCAGGTATCAGTCCGAGCATTACAACAAAAGAACAGATCAGATTAATAAGAAAAGCCACTCCCACATCATCACCTTTCATGACCACAAAATAGAGGATATTCAGCAGGATACTGACAAATATGAATAAGAGTTTCAGTCCGGCAAACTTGATAGGGCGTTTCTTATAACGAAGATAAGCAAACGGAATAGCCTGAATGGCATCCATAGCCAATACAATCAGCATCATACCCAAATACCATGGATGTTCACCATAACCCATTAATCCCGCAATAGGATTGAGGAAGACCAGACACAACAGCAAGAATATGAGCGATACGCCCCCGACCATCAATAACGAAACAGAATATACTTTCTTCGGATCGTCATCTCCTTTATTGGCAAAACGGAAAAAGCCGGTTTCCATTCCGAAGGTAAGCACCACAAGCAATAACGCCACAATAGCATACATCTTGGTGATCACTCCGTATCCTCCGGAAGCAGCAGGAAGCGAAAAAGTATAAATCGGTACCAGAAAATAATTCAGAAACTTACCAATAATACTGCTGGCACCATAAATCGCAGTGTCCTTTGCCAATGACTTTAATTCTGCCATGTTTATTTAGATCTCTTTATTATCAATGAATAATATTATTTCTTTTGTTTGAACAGCCACTCCATGAAGCCCGGATAATTGAATGCAGGATTCCAGCTGCCATGATTGCAACCGGGGAATTCGATATATTCCACCTTTGCTCCGGCAGCTTTCAGTGCTTTGTACGCTTCACGCGACCCTTCAACTGTTACCACATCATCGGCATCCCCATGAAATATACGGAACTTCACTTCTTTGGCAGCCGGCAAACGGTCCGGATTCACCGATCCGCAAATGGGAACGGCAGCCGCAAAAATCTCCGGATAACGGACCACCAAATCATACGTCCCCATCGCTCCCATTGACAATCCGACAATATATATCCGTTTTTTATCGACTTCGGGCATGACCAGATAAGTGTCCAACAATTGTTTGAGAGTCCGGATAAGAGAACTCATCTCCTGTCCTGCAGGCATATCTGCCGGAAACAGTGATTTCGGACGTTCCGTATAAGCCCAGTAGCTACCTGCCGGACATTGAGGAACAAGTACGAAAGCCGGATACTTCTCTCTGTTGACAGGATTCAGAAACATCTGTCCGCCATGCGTCAGTTGTCTTTCATTGTCATTTCCACGCTCACCGGCTCCATGCAGGAACAGGACCAGCGGATATTTCTTCCCCGCCTTCATTGGCTCGGGACGAATCATCCGATAAGGCAAAGAATCTCCTGTGGAAGAGACAAATACGTCCTTCTCATAACCTTGTTGAGCTGATAATGACAGACTCAAAGAGAGAAATACAAGTAAGATACTCCACTGCTTCATACTCCAATCATTCAATAAAATCAGTTATCTGTTTAAACGTTCCTCAAAAAGCCTGCTTTTAATTGTCGCCAACACTCTCCATTCCGACAGCCACCAGATCAAACTATCAGTCATTAAACAAGGTTTTCTGACTGCTATAGAGGCTCCTTCCCAAATGCTTATAGGCAAGTTCCGTCACTTCCCGTCCACGAGGAGTCCGTTTCATAAAACCTTCTTTGATCAGGAAAGGTTCATACACTTCCTCAATAGTGCCCGCATCTTCGCCCAAAGCGGTAGCAATGGTTGTCAAACCGACAGGACCGCCTTTAAACTTGTCTATGATGGTGCAAAGTATCTTGTTGTCTATCTCATCCAAACCATACCTGTCGATATTCAACGCTTCCAGTGCAAACTGAGCTATTTCCGTATCGATAGAGCCGGAACCTTTCACCTGCGCAAAATCGCGTACGCGACGAAGCAAAGCATTGGCAATACGGGGCGTACCACGACTTCGGGATGCAATCTCCGATGCCGCCCGCACCGAACAAGGCACGTCCAGTATGGATGCTGAACGTCGGATGATATTACTCAGAATATCATCGTCATAGTACTCTAAATGCAGATTAATACCAAAACGGGCACGAAGTGGAGCCGTCAGCAATCCGCTACGGGTAGTTGCACCGACCAGCGTAAACGGATTCAGGTCAATCTGAATGCTACGTGCCGAAGGTCCCTTATCAATCATGATATCTATCCGGTAATCTTCCATGGCCGAATAGAGATATTCTTCTACCACCGGCGATAAACGGTGAATTTCATCGATAAAGAGCACATCGTTCGGTTCGAGGCTGGTCAAAACTCCTGCCAGATCGCCCGGTTTGTCGAGCACCGGACCGGAGGTTACTTTAAAGCCTACTCCCAATTCGTTAGCTATAATATTTGAAAGCGTTGTTTTACCCAATCCGGGAGGTCCGTGCAGCAGAACGTGGTCGAGCGCTTCGCCACGTAACCGTGCCGCCTTCACAAAGATGCGAAGGTTTTCCACCACCTTATCCTGCCCGCTAAAGTCTTCAAAGCTTAACGGACGGAGCGCATTTTCGAAATCCCGCTCCCTTGAAGTCAGCTGATGTTCGCGTATGTTAAAATCTTCTTGTTCCATTTTCTTCTTGAAAAGTAGGAGACAAAGATAGAGAATTACCTTTATTTTCAGCATAAGAAAGGAGGTTTATTTAAAACGTAATAACTACTTTTGCATCATCTATATACACATCATCGACTATGGTTCTAAATTACATCTGGATAGCATTCTTCATCATCGCCTTCGTTATCGCCCTGATAAAAGTAATTTTTCTGGGAGACACGGAGATATTTACAGCTATCATGAACTCAACTTTCGACTCTTCGAAAACCGCTTTCGAGATATCTCTGGGACTGACCGGAGTATTAGCTCTTTGGCTGGGTATCATGAAAATCGGCGAGAATAGCGGACTGATTAATGCACTCGCCCGCTTTCTGAGTCCGGTACTCTGCCGCCTGTTTCCGGACATTCCCAAAGGGCATCCGGTATTGGGTTCCATCTTTATGAATATGTCCGCCAACATGCTCGGACTCGACAATGCTGCCACCCCATTGGGGCTCAAAGCAATGAAAGAACTGCAGGAACTGAACCCGAAGAAAGATACGGCTTCCAATCCGATGATCATGTTTCTAGTAATCAACACCTCCGGGCTCATCATTATCCCGATCAGTATCATGGTATACCGTGCGCAGATGGGGGCTGCCCAACCTACGGATGTGTTTATCCCTATCCTGCTGAGTACTTTTATCTCGACTCTGGTCGGCGTCATAGCTGTCAGTATCGCCCAGAAGATCAATCTGATCAACAAGCCTATCCTGATATTGATGGGCGTTATCTGCCTTTTCTTCTCCGGATTGATTTATCTGTTTCTGAATATTTCGCGTGAGGAAATGGGTACTTACTCTACGCTGATAGCAAATATTCTTCTGTTCGGGGTGATCATCCTGTTTATTCTGACAGGAGTCCGGAAGAAGATTAACGTATATGATTCTTTTGTAGAAGGTGCCAAAGAAGGCTTCACGACAGCCGTACGAATCATTCCGTACTTGGTTGCCTTCCTTGTAGGCATTGCCGTATTCCGTACTTCGGGAGCGATGGATTTCCTTGTGGGGGGTATTGGTTATGTAGTCGGTCTGTGCGGAGTGGATACCAGTTTTGTGGGAGCATTGCCGACAGCGCTGATGAAGTCTCTCAGCGGTAGCGGTGCCAATGGGCTGATGATTGACACGATGAAAGAGATGGGACCGGATTCGTTTGTAGGCCGAATGAGTTGCGTAGTACGCGGAGCTTCGGACACCACTTTCTATATCCTTGCCGTTTACTTCGGCAGCGTCGGAATCAGTAAAACCCGGAATGCAGTCACCTGCGGCTTGATTGCAGACTTCTCCGGTATTATAGCCGCCATCTTAATCAGTTATTTATTTTTCTTTTAAATCATAGACTCAATTATGGCTGTAACTTATCAAACCGAAGGCGTCAAGATGCCTGATATCAAAAAACGGGAAACTACAGAATGGATAAAGAATGTAGCTGCCTCTTATGGAAAAAGACTCGGTGAAATCGCTTATATCTTCTGCTCCGATGAAAAGATTCTGGAGGTAAACCGACAATATCTGCAACACGATTATTACACGGATATCATTACTTTCGATTATTGCGAAGGTGATCGTCTGTCGGGCGACCTGTTCATCAGTCTGGATACGATACGCACCAATGCCGAGCAATTCGGGGCAGCTTATGATGATGAACTACACCGGGTTATTATTCACGGTATTCTTCATCTCTGCGGTATCAATGACAAAGGTCCCGGGGAAAGGGAAATCATGGAAGAGGCGGAGAATAAGGCGTTGGCAATGCGATAGTTGGCGATGCAATAAAAAGCCATTGACCGGATAAAACTAGCACCCCGCCACAATCACTGCGACGAGGTGCCCCCAAGTATCTAAGAGAGATAGTTATTGTTCCGTTAACGCTTGCTTTATTTTAAAGACAAGACTTTGATAATGTGCCCGGGTAGTAGCATCACCCGTATTTACTTTGCTTCGCAGCAAACTATAGCTATCCATTACCTTCTGATGAATAGCCGGATTCTTAACCATATCCACACTTCCGAGCGGGTTGAGTTCAAAGCCGGCTTTCGTCCAATCGACATTATCCGTAAGCAGTTGTTTCTCCACTTCATTCAAGTCTTTAAATGAGAATGGAGAAGATTTTTGTTTCAGCATTCCTCCTTCTTTCAACAACTTTTCCACATAAGTAATTTGCAGGTTACGGTCGTACATATTCAACCGGGCACCGGATATAGTTTTCTTCCACACAAAATCATAAATATCATCCATATACTCAGCAAAAGTATAAGCCTGTTTGGGATATAACTCCTCGTACAAAACAAGACTGGATGTAATGTATGTGAAGAACAAACGATTCATAATGATTGACTGCAAAGTACTTGGCGAATAAGTCGGACCGGTATACTCAATCACCTTCTTGTCAAGTACCCATTCGGGGAGTTCCATCATGGTTTCCATAACAAACTTCAATGCCTCCTTCTGTTCTGCTTTCGACACAAAACGGATAACAGGCTTTTCGCTGTCCCGTCTCGGCTCATCAAAATAAATTCCACCGATGGACACCATGGCATGCAGTAAGTAGCGTTGCATCTGCATAATCACTTCCTGATATGATTCTGTCAGGCGTTCATATTGATGATCATCTTCACAGGTCCATTCCGGCAGGTTTTTCATGATAAGTTTCAGATTCTTTAAGCCATATCTTCCTGCCTTCACGGCATTATCACCCAAATCCTCAGATTTACAAGAAGGATCGACCTCATTAATAAAAGGCTGCGGACCGTATTTGTACATCGGATCATTCTCTTTCTCTTTGATCCACTTGTTCAAAGTAGCTTTCTCATCTTCAGGAGATGCCGCATCAAATATAGGTTTATATCCCCATTTGATGGCAAACTTATCATATACACCCAAAAGCGGAGGAGTCAGAGCAACTCCTTTGTCTTCCGGCTGAGCTACATAATTATAGCGCGTATAGTCCATGATGGACGGAGTTGTACCATACTTCTGAGTGAAAGTGGCCGAACGGAGCGAGTCCACCGGATACGAATAAGATGCACCGAAGTTATGCATCAGTCCCAGGGTATGTCCGATCTCGTGCGCTGCTACATAACGTAACGAACTTCCCATCGTCTCGTCATCAAACACTGCCTTGCGTACTTTGGGGTCAACAGTAGCAGTCTGAACAAACCGCCAGTTATGCAACAGCTTAATGATATTTGAATAAAACAAGACGTCTCCCTGAATGATTTCACCCGAACGAGGATCGGCACAGGAAGGTCCCATTGAATTTTGTATCGGAGTGGTAATCATTCGGTAGCAGCTATAACGAATATCATCCGGATCAAAGTTCGGATCATCCTTCGGATAGTCTTTCGCTACAATCGCATTCTTAAATCCAATTTCCTCAAACGCAACCTGCCAGTCTTCTATTCCTTTCTTTATGTAATCTCTCCACTTGTCAGGGATAGCAGTATCAACGTAATATACAATCGGCTTCTGAGGTTCCACCAACTCACCTTGCTTATAACGTTCCAAATCTTCTGGTTTTGGTTGCAAATCCCATCGGTTGATGTAAGTAAGTTCTTGCAAACCATCTTTCTTTTCAGTATAAAACCTCTTGCTTTCATCAAAATAACCGATACGCGAGTCTCCATAACGGGGACGCATAATTTCCTCCGGCAGCAAAATAATATTACGCGTCATAGTTACAGTGAACGGTCCTCCGTCAACAGTATAACTCATCAGCGTCTTGATGTTTATATTCAACGGAAAAGACTTCATTCCCAGGATAGCCGACTTGGAAGAAACAAGACTTCCCTTCAATGCTTTTCTCTTCATCAATACATCCATTATATTCTCCGAACGAAATGGGCTGAATTCCGGTACATCCGTTATAAAAAGCGAACTCATATCGATGACATATGCCGAAGAGTCCGGTGAAAGACTTTCTATCTTATATGCTTCCCAAATAGGATCCGAGAAGTTGCGCTGAAAAGCAGCGTACATATTGGAAGTAGTGTCACACAAATTGCGCACCATCTTTTTGTGCATGTAGATTTTCTTTTTATCTGCTGAGAAGGTTACCAGTACCGGATTTCGGGGCATTTGTCCGGCAGCTATATCTTTATTATTACTGGTACTCGATACTCTGGACGCAATCATAAAATCCCGCCCCATCAAGTCTTTAGGTATTTCGAAATAATACTTATCCTTAACGATGTGTATCTTAAACATACCATCAATCGTCTTGGCTCCTTTCAGCAGTTTTTTGTATTCGGTCATACTACTCTTCGTGGAATCTTTTGCCGCCGACTGCTCTGTTTCCGCTTTTGCTTTCTTTTTTTTCTTTTTAAAAATCTGACTTTCGGCATTAGCAGTTACCGCTCCGGCAGTTAATGCTCCTACAAGTAATAAAGTGAAAATTTTGTTCATATCATGTTGTTTTTAAGTTCTATAGTTCCAGTTTGGACAGATCGAATCCGTTTTCAAGCATAGCTTCCCGAATCACATCATACTTCTTCTTCATTACCGGATATTTATCGCAGATTTCCTGAATCTCGGCAGGAGTTTTCTCAAAGACGAAATTCATCCATTGCGCAAGGTCTTCACTCTTTAAAGGAGCATAAATGGAATTAAAATCCGGCCAATCTTCATCAATATAGGAGTTCTCAGAATAAGTAATCACCCCATACTTATAAAAATCGATTTCATTAGGGTCCGTTCCTTTAAAACGATACCAGTTCGGGTCGTACAATTTCGGTTCAACTTCTTCACTAGCTTCATAAAAAGCATCTGAAATAGTAAACAATCCTCTGACTTCCGACATATACTTTGCCCAAAAGCTGGCATTCACATCTGCTCTGATTTTCACAAACTCCTCATCGGTCATTGTTTTCAGAGAAGATGATACATTACCTAAGGCTATAAAGCTGCTACTAGCATAGCAATTCATGATGGTTGTCTCACCATAAGAGGCCATCCGGACCTCTTCAGATAACAATATAGAAAAAGGTAAATTCTTCTTTAAAAAACTATCCGAATACAAATTCAATAATACCTTTTGCAAAAACTCAATCCCTTCATCAATAATCTCCTGCTTTTGTTCGGGAGCAGTTATTTTAATTCCGTTATTCGCCGTAAAGTTGAATTTATAATCAGCCTCAGTCGGATTGGTTATAATCACAGTCTGATATTTCTGATAAAACTGGTATATAAAATGCTGTGTCGGATCTGACGGATCATCTGTCAGAATGTTATACTTATCCGGTTGATCAGGAACGATTAACGCATCTTCATGATAACAAGAAGACATACCTGCCAGCATACAAATTAATAATATAAGTTTCTTCATAATCGATCAATTATTAACAGGTTCACTATTCGGACGGTCGAATATCTCTATTTCCGTATTTCTCTCTCTTTCGCTCTTAGGAATCGGCAACACGTATGAGCCTTTCTCTTTCAGTTCGAAGACATCCCCTGCTCCTTCGTTCTCCTTTGAACTGTAAGTATGCTTCAAAGGAGGGCAGCCATACCTGCGCAAATCAAACCAGCGGAATCCTTCAAATGCCAGTTCTCTACGGCGTTCCTTACGTACGGTTGCTACAATTCCGTCTTCATCAACAGCTAACGGCGGAGTTCCCGGTTTCATACGATTTTCACGGAGCTCATTTAAGTCAGCAAGAGCCTTGTTCGTATTGCCAAGTTCAGCAAAAGCCTCAGCACGATTCAGATAAGCTTCCGAAATACGGAAAGCATTGGAATAAACAGTAGCAGAATTCCTACTCCATTTAATAGGGGTATAGATATTATATTCTTTCGCGACAGGCCTCCTCTGCGAACCTTTCGTATGCTTAAAGAAGTTAGTCACTCGCAAATCGTCTGCAGAATACTGTTTCAGTAGATCATCAGATACAACCAATTCGCCTGCATATCTGAAGTCTTCCCTCATGTATGATTCAAGGGTTGTAGTTCCATAAGAAAACAATATTTCTTTATTGGCAAGAGAAAAGAAATAATTATCGTCTTTCTCTTTTAGCTTATAAAGAGCATGGGAAGACACTTTAAATACCGAATCACAATACAAAATCGTTTGATCATATTTCTCCTGAAAAAGAGCAATACGCGATGCTAATAAATAGGCGCCAGGCAAATTCGGACGGTAAATACTCTTTTCTCCCCCTACCATTTTAAAACATTGGATAGCCCGATTTATATCTTTTTCCATTTGTGCATAAACCACAGAATTAGTAGCTCGCCTCATCATTTTGTCCGACAGACTGATCTCATTATTTACCGGCACACAGAGATCCTGGTCAGCAGTAGCGGGATGATAAGGCTGCCCATAGAGGTTTGCAAGCATAAAGTACGAAAAAGCACGCATGAAATAGGCTTCTCCAGCCAAATCCTGACGTTCGATATCTGTTCCCGTCATTTTAGGTAGGTTATCCAAAATAATATTAGTCATCAAAATCTTATGGAAATAAGAAACCCATGCATTATCAGCAGTAAATTCATTCAGTTTTCCGACTTCAGGATTAGCCTGCCAAGTATAATACGCCCATACACTTTCCCTAAAATCATTCGAGATTACACCCGGATTAGTTCCGTAATAGCACTGGTCTTTCACATCATCTGTCATATACTCCAGATAAGGATGTAAAACTTCACCATTCTTCAATATTTCACCGAAGAGTAATTCTTTATAGTCTTTAACCGACTTCGGGATCATCAAATCCTGCGAACTTTCCTCCAGGAAGTCACTACATGATGACAATATGACTATTAGCAATAAGAGATATAAATTATACTTTTTCATCGTCATTTTCATTATTAAAGAGTAAGACTAAAGCGAAGCGAATAAGAACGCTGTGGCGGTATGCTTCTCGAACCAAATCCGATTTGTTCAGGATCTCTCCCTTTCAAACTTTTATCTTTGATGACAAAAACATTACCAGCATCAAAACTGACACTAGCTCCTTTGAGATAGATCGGTTTCAACCATTCACATTTGAAATCATAACGGACAGACATCGAACGGCATCTGAGAAAACTACCTGAAACTACCCGAATATCACTTTTATTATACATATCCCATCCATTATCTGCAATACGATAAGTCACAGCCTTATCATTGATCTGCAAACTTTTATCCGACAAAACCGGTATAATAGTTCTGTCCTCGTCACCCGGTTCTCTCCAACGATTCACGAACTCACTGGACATGTTCTGGTCTGGATAAGGAAGCCGTTGTCCAGATGACTCATACAAATCGTTCAAACGTATCTTATTGCCAAAACTAAACGAGAACAATGCATTGAATGTAATATTCTTGTATTTCAAATAAGTAGAGAATCCGCCCGTCAGGTCCGGCTCACGTTTTCCGGAAAGGACAAAGGCACGGTCATACATCTCTTGCTGCGAATGAACGACAGCATTACCCTCTTCATCCTTCTCGTTAACATCCTTAAAGGTAGGATATCCCTGTGCATCCAGTTTATCAAACTTGTAAGAATAGAAACTGTTAATCGCATTACCATTACTCACCAATGTTCCTGCAATATAATCTTGCCAGGTAACAGCCGAGTTTCCAGCATTCAATACTTTATTATAGTTCTTACCTGTATTAAATGATATACTCCACATCCAGTTCCGAGTCTGGACAGGAACAAAAGATACAGCCAAATCCCAGCCTCTATTTTCAACATCTCCATCATTAATAGAAACACTCGATGCTCCCGTAGAAGGAGCTACGTTTTTCGTAACAACCTGATCAACGCCCTTTTTGTAATACACATCGAGAGAGCCATAAACTCTGTTATTCCAAAATGCCCAGTCAATTGCAATATTGTAAGAGTTGGTCTTTTCCCATTTCAGCTTATTATTCGGCAATTTATAAAGAGTTGACACATATTCCTGTGGCAACGATTCCAGCGTTCCCAGACTGGCAATCAGATTAGGAGTCTGGTCCGGATGTACGTTACCTTGTATACCGTATGAAGCACGGATTGCCAAATCATTCAGGAAACTGACGTTTTTCATAAATTTCTCATTGATAACATTCCATCGGGTAGATACAGACCATATCGGCAGAAAACGCACGCTCTTGCTCTGACCGAATTTATTGGAACCATCAGTTCGTATATTAAAGTTCAGAATATATCGGCTATCATACACATAAGAAGCAGTAGCGTACAACGAAATCACATTATTCTTTGTATCGGTCACTACATCCGGATGATTCTTAACCAAAGCGGCATACCTTTTCCATATCGTCGGATCAATATCTACAAACTTTTTACCTCTTTCCGGCAAATATCCATATTGTGTGGATTTTAATCCATCATATTTGGAAGATCTGACTTCCTGTCCAATACTTCCTGAGATTTCATGTTTTCCAAAACTTTGCATCAAAGCCAGACTATTTCTCCAGGTATAAGAAGTGTTACGGGTATTGGTCGTCGCTAATTCTCCTCCAAATGGAAGTAGACAGTATTCTTCTACAAATTTGGGATCTTCCGTTAGATCCGGTAGTTTCTTTCCATAAGGGCTTTGCCGCATAGATGAAATATAATATGATTGTTCATCCGCCCAGTTCTCCTGCGTTACGTTACTTCTAGATGCTCCCAATATCGATGAGAATTTTATCCATGAAGCCACATTCCAATCTAAGTTTATAGCTACATCTATCGAAGAATTATCATTTTTGTTACCTGTATGGTTCAGTTCATTCATAATATTATAAGGCAGAATCCCATTGTGTCCTGCCTCATTCGCATAAAAATACAACTCATCAGAAGCCGTCCGCAAAGGAATAGCTCGTGAAGTATTATAAGCATATTCATACACATCAATGGAAGTATGAGGATGTTCTGCTTTAGAAAGAGAGCCGCTTACCTTCAGTCCCAAATGTATATTCCGGTTGATTCTAGTATTTATTTTAGCCAGTACGTTATAGCGCTCCAGTCCTTCCTTGGTAGTCACACTGTTATTATTCGCATATCCTATGGACATATAATAATTGCTCCGCTCATTTCCACCTGTAATGGATACCGAATGCTGATGTGTAAATGCTGTACGGAACAGCAAGTCATACCAATCGGTATTCAGTCCTTTCAATATCTTTACTTGGTTTAAGAATTCCTGATAGGTAATATCTTTATTCCACAGATGTTGCAATGCTCCTTCATAGCCAATATCCGAAGGTTTGTAACTTCCGAAAGATAATCCCCTCTCCTGCATTTCGATAGACATATCAATTCTGTCGGCAGAATTCATCCGAAACATTTTATCGTAAGTAGGAGGAGCTGTTATCCCCAATGTAGCGGTATACGTGATACTCGGTTTCTGTTTTTTTCCTTGCTTGGTAGTGACCACAATAACTCCATTGGCCGCTTTGATGCCATAGATAGCAGTAGCGCTGGCATCTTTCAGAATATCCACACGTTCAATATCTTCCGGATTGACCGAACCGATGGCATTTCCGATCAAGTTTATCTTATCCGGACTATTCAACTCTTCTGTAGAGATATTGACAGGTTCTTCCAGAATAATCCCATCGACTACCCATACCGGTTCTCTATTTCCTGTAATAGAGGAAGATCCCCTAATTCTAATCTTAGGAGCAGCTCCCGGAGTAGATGACATATTCATCACAGCAACACCCGGCAGGCGTCCCTGCAACATTTTGTCGATAGACAGATACTCCCCACCAATCAGATCAGCTCCCTTTATAGAGGATATGGAGCTTGCCAACTTGCGTCTGTCAATCTCCTGATAACCTGTCACTACAACTTCATCGATTGACTTCACATCCGATTTCATCACGATTGTCATAGGTTTAGTACCGGCAACTTTTACTTCCTGTACAATCATTCCCAAATACGAGACAATCAGGACAGGCTCTTTCTGACGGAATAAATTAATAGAAAACTTACCTTCATTATCAGTTATCGTCGAATGTTCCGTTTTAGAGAGTTTTATATAAGCTCCCGGCAAGGGCAACCCTCCCTCATCAACCACAACGCCCGTAGCCGTGCGGACATTCTCTTTAGGTTGCTGATATACAATGGTTACAATATTTCCTTCTATTTCATAACTGTATCCGGTATTTGCCAGCACTTTGTTCAACACCTCACTGATAGGCTGACTATTGCTCTGAATAGTGATACGAGGCATATTCTTCACTTGCTCCGTACTATAAATAAAGTTCAGGCCAGTCTGTACTTTTACAGCATCAAAAAATTCTTTAACTGTTGCAGATTTAAGATCTAAGGATACCCTCATTGCATTAGATTGCGATGCAGCCAACACCGGTGTAAACAACAAGGAAATAATACAGAGAAACATGATAATGCGTTCTCGAGCTCTCTTTTTTTGCATGTCGTCCTCCTTTTTTAATAGTAGTTAATATGTTTATTTCTTTATAATTATGGTCTTCCCCTGTATTTCCATTTCCAGATGAGTCACCCGCTGTATCGCTTTCAATATGGGCTCTATTGAGCCGTAGCGATCAATATCTCCTGTAAAACGTATCTTCTTGGTATCTTCCGATTCGAATACGATATCTTTGTTGTACCAACGTGATATTACATTCATCAGACTCTCCAAAGAACAGTTATCAAAAACGAAGCGTCCACTGTTCCATGCGATATACGGCTCGATATCCACTACGCTAATTTGTACATCTTGCGTATCAGCCTGAAGAACCGCCAATTCCCCCGGTTTTATTTTATATTCCCCTCCCTGATTAGGAAGCACACTTACAGAACCTTTCACCAGCACTACTTTCGTTATTCCGGGCACATGTGTATTTACATTGAAAGTTGTCCCGTACTGCTTGACCACTCCATTCGCCGTAATGACACGGAAAGGGCGTTTGCTATCCTTGGCTACCTGAAAATAAGCCTCCCCATCCAAATAGACCGTGCGAGTGGTAGTACCGAAATGTGGTGGATATTTCAATGTCGTATTATAATTCAGATGCACCCTGGTCCCGTCTTCAAACGTCATCCAGAATTCACTGTCATCATAAGTACTCAACTTATTATTTTCTACAACAGAGACCTCTTCCGATTCGTTCATATCAGTCTTAGGAACTGACGGCTGAGCAACAGGAACTTGTTCCACCGAATCCTGTAATGGCTTAGCAGGCACTGATTTTAAATCCATCTTCTGTCCATTTGCCAGAACCAGTGTTGCCTTTTGTTTACCCATCTTCTCCGACCGGATCATAGCAATACGAACTTCATCCGAAATCACCGGCTGAGAATCCATCAGCCGCAAAGTCCAAAACCATATTGCAAAACCGATTATCGGCAATAAGAAGATTGCAGCATAGCGTCCTATTTTGCCCCAACGAGCAGAGCGAATAGAGAAATGCTTTTTCTGAAACCTTTCCCAAGCACGTTCTTCATCTACCTGGGCAAACTGTTTATACCTGTCAATCAAACAAGCCTCACGCATCAGACGATCATAGTTCTCTCTATTTTCTTGAGAACTATCAAGCCATGACTGCAACTGTTTTTTATCTTCTTCCGAAGCGTATCCCAGCAACTGATCATGGATGATAGAATTTATACTTCTTTTACGCTTTATCATATTATTTCAGGTTATTTATAGTAAAGACGACTAAGAAGAAGAAATGGGGGACAGGATTCTGAAGTTTTTTTATTCAAAAGATACTTTATTTATTTAGAAGACCGTTCTTTTTGTACAATAATCAAGAAAAACAACGAACATTTTGTTCATTGCAAACAGGTGTTAACAAGTAAAGTGGATTGAGTGTTATGCTTCTTTTTAGGGAAGTAACATTTGCAATAATAGAAAATGATAGGAGCCTAATTTTTTTCTAAGGAAGGACATTGCTCTCTTCTTTTGAGTCTTCACAGTTTCAAGAGAAACATGGAGTGCAGTAGCAATCTCCTCGTTCTTCTTACCTTCCATATACATCAAAAAAACTTCCCGGCATCGATCTGGCAAAGCATCAATTGTCTGAAGTAACTGGCGATAGACTTCTTCACTAAAGAACCCTTCTTCCTCTTCTTCCATCCTAAATGTAGTGGAGTGGCTATCAAGCATCTTCTGAAGATAGCTACCTTCCACATCCTTATGTTTCAAATAATCCAGGGAAGCATTTCTGACAGAATTATACAGATAAGCCCTAAATGAAGCCAGAGACCGGAAAAGCATCTTCTTCTCCCAAATAGTGGAGAATAACTCCTGGACAATATCTTCTGCAGATTCTGAATCTCCGACAATTGTTATTGCATAGCAAACCAATGCTTTATAATAATTCTTATAAAGCAGTCGGAAAGCAGCCGCATCCAACTTATTAATTTGTTCTATGGAAATCTCATTGTTAGTCATTTCGGGAGTTTTGCGCCAAAAATACAAATTAAATAATAATGTTCTATACAGAAAGACTGATATTTTTCTCTCGGACAATCTAGTTGTATGGTACTTTCCAAAAGATATCCGCCTATAAAAGATTCACCCGGATTTACATTCGACAATGTAAACCCAGGTGAAAAATGCTCAATATTGCATAGAAGAAATCCTTAAAAATACCTCTTACAATATTGTTTTCATAGAGACAAATTAATTAAGAGAGAGTTTATGTAATAGAGATTTATTCAATTTCTATAGCCTTCTTGATGCGGTAGATCAACAAGTCGTAATGAGAACGATCTGCTTCGGGAGCTGCTGATACAGCTTTTTCGAGCATATCTTTCGTCTTCATCAACAAGTCGAAATAATACGCAGCAATTTTCGTCTGATTAGTGTAGATCGGCGGTACTGAAGAAAAACCTGCTATCTCTTCCGGATTCTGCAGGAGTTGCATCTTCATATCCACTCTTTCTCCGTTTCTCAGAGCAGCCAGATTAATCTCCGGCTTGCCGGAAGCTGCAAATGCAGTTTTAGAAGCTTTGAAACTACCGACAGGCGAAGTGGCTGTCGATGTCGAAATGATACTTTCCAGGAATGCAGTCTGCAAAGCTCTTTCAAAGTCTTTCAACGGACGGTGTTTCAATACGCCTTCCCAGACAACTCCGTAAATATCATCCAGATATTCCGAAGCCGTGTAAGCCGCATCGGGGAAACGTTCCGTACAAACTTCGACATAAGGCAGACGTCCGAAAATTCCATTGAAGATATCCAGACGAAGACGATCTGCCTTCTCATCTGCAATCTCGAATTCCTTGGCATGAGCATCATCATCCACCCACTCCAAATTCTTCGCCAGTTCCAGTGCCTTATCCAATGCTGCTTTCTGCTTCTCCCGATCTACCATTGAGTAGCTCGGTATCGCATCCTTCTCACGAATATCATTCAGGTAAATACCCCCAATATAACTCAGAACAGCGTAAATACGTCCGCTCAGCCTTTCACTTAGGGCAGAGTGTACACGTCTGCGCATTAAGAAATCACGGTCATCCTTGGCAAACCAGTTATAATAGTTCTCAAATCCTTTGCGGACATTGGGAAGCATATAGTCGAATGATTTCAAATGATCATCTCCCAAACTTCCACGGCTGTTACGGGGATCGGAATCGAAACGGGACTGATTGCGGATATAGGCATAATGCGGATCTCCTGTATGTTCACGAATCCAGCTGTCCAGCGTATCTTTCTCTTCCTGCAATGAAGAAGCATAAATAGGCTGATATAAATATTTAATCACCAGTTCGTCGTAAGGACCGGGCTTGGTATTAACCAGGCATACTCCTTTGCGTACATCGTCTTCCGTAGCCACATCATTGATCACTACTCCTCCCATAACGGAAGAAGCCAGTCCGTACTTCTGTGTAAAGCCTACCGAACGCAACGAATCTACCGGATAAGCACAGGAAGCCCCCCAGTTCATAGTCAATCCCAGACCGGTACCTACCGCCTGAGCGATAGCAGCCTCGATCAACTCACCTTGTATATCTTCCGGGAAAACAGTAGTACGTACACGAGGGTCGATAGCTACAGTTGCTCCGACACGGTCAGCATACTGCACACTGATCATGTTTGCATTGATCAGGATAGAAGCATTCAGAATCTCACCTGTACGTGAATCAGAGTGTATCGTAGTCTGCGCGGAATTCATCCAGGAAGCAGAATAACGTACGGTCATACAATCAAGACTGTTTGCATTGAACAATGTATCGTTCTTCGGAAACTCCTTCACACAGATAACATCTTTAAATCCTATCTTCTCAAACGCCTTATTCCATGATTCTGCACCGGCTTTGATATATGGATTCCATTTTGCAGGCATCAGGCTGTCGATATAAAAGACCAGCTGCTTTTTAGGTTGAACCAATTCTCCACGACGATGAGCAGCAGAGTCAGACGGTTCGATACGCCAGCGCTTTGCATAACGTATGCTTTTCACTTCCTGAGTAGCTCCCGCAAAGTCACTTTTCAGCTGCGTTGTCATTCCCAAGCGCGAATCAGCCAGACGGGGAGCCATCGGTTCCTCCGGCAAGATGCACAACATTTTATTGACCACAGCTGTCAGAGGCACATCCTTATACATGCTGTAAGCGCCCATCAGTGTGTGGTCAACCTTGTAAGACAGTTCTTCACGTACAGCTATATTATTCTCTGTAGCCGATACTCCAAGGATAGCCGACTTATCAGACTGCAGGGAGTGATCACGTGAAACGAATCCGTAATAACCGTTGGCAGAAGTAGAAGGGAAAGGCTTGGTAAATGCAGATCCTTCCATAAACAGTCCCTTCATATCCACTACAAGCGCAGAACTGTCCGGTGTACAAGCCAGTACTTTAAAGCTTTTGAAAATACCCGGATTGTGCGAATTGTCCAGTGCACGGGCAATATAACTGTCACCGCTCGTATTCACCGGTTTGCTCAGCAAGGGCATACGTGCCACCAGTGTAGAGTCGATCATCTCAAAGCGGAAACGTACATCCGTACCGCCCAGCTGTCCCGGAGCACCCTCACCGCCGTCGCTTGTATTCTCGATAGAAGAAGCAAACAGCATTTCGCGTCCTAACATATCGATCGGAAATTCCACATATATCTTTCCTTCCACTTTGTGAATGGTCATCAGGCCATGTGCTGTCTGCACCTTTTTGTTCTTGAACAGCTTCTGGTAAGGTGTCAGGTTTTCCTTCTTATCTTCTTTTTTCTTCTTTTTAAAAGGCCAGAAAGCATTTCCTTCCTGTGGCAGGCAACAGGCAAAAAGAAGTAATAAACAAAGTATCTTACTATATCTATTTCTCATACTTCCTATCATTTTAATGCCTGATCAATCTTGTACAACAATAAGCGGTAGTGACGCTGGGTATCAGCAGAGCCAGTAGAAGCATTGGCCGCAACCAGGCTGCGGACTTTCTTCAACTCACCGTAGTAAACGTGTTCCATCGGTTCAATCGGTGCTTTCAAATCCACATCGTCATCAAAACCGCTGATCTCTTCGAGACGGGCAGCCTGCATTTCACGAGGTTTGTTATTGAAACATCCCATAAACTCTTCCGAAATAATACCGAAACGTTCGCGGGAAGCCGATTTCAACCATTCGGGAACTTCAATGTGAGCATACATATCTGCAATTCCTCTGCGGCTGGCATTCTTGGCAACTCCGGCTACCGAACCTTCAATCAATTTAGTCAGGTAATTCATCTGCAAGCGCATTTCCGTTTCAGTCAGATTTCTGCCGGCACGTGTAGGAGCCCATACGAAACGTTCGATATCAGCCAGATATTCTTTCTGAGTGTAAGGAGATGATGTAGCTTTGTCCGAACAAATAGCTACTGCACCACAACGGGACAGAATACCATCTATAATAGCATCTTCCATCTGCATAGCAACAGAAGTACGAATCGGGAACTCTTTCAATGTCTCACGGGCATCCAGCCAGGAAAGGTCTTTCAACTCGTTCAACAGGAAGTTCAGTGCCTTCTTCTGCTGTTGCTTAGATACCGTTTTATAGCTCGGACGCTGGTCACCGTCATAGCGTTCATTCAAATAGATACCACCGATATCTCCCAATACGAAACTCAGATAACGTACATAAGCATACACCACTTCGTCATAAACCGCACTACGGAACTCAAAATCCTTATCCTTATCTGCTACCCAGTCGTTGATATGTTTCAGCAGATATTGCAGGTTACGGCGTCCGTATTCAGAAGCTTTCACCGGATCGTCCCCCAAATCCTCTTCTACAGAACTCGGGTCAAAGCGGCGTTTGAATTGTTGTTTACCATAACGATATTTATCATCTCCTGACTTTTCGCTGATCCATTTGTCCAGTATAGGAATTTCTTCTTCAGCTGTTTTAGCCTCAAATATCGGGGTGTACAGCCAGGCAATAGCATAGTAATCATAAGCTCCCAATTCCGGCGGAGTCAGACGTACGCCTTTCTCTTTATCACCCGGTTGCGCTACATAGTTATTACGTGCATAGTCCATGATAGAATAAGTAGTTCCGAACTCCTGAGTAAACTTCGGATCACGCAATGACTCTACAGGAATAGAGGAAGAACCGGCCATATTGTGCATCAATGACAATGTATGACCTACTTCATGAGAAAGTACGTAAGCGATGCAATCGCCCAACAAGTCCTCACGCAATACGATATCGCGAACATCTTTATCAGCAGGGGCAGTCTGCAAGAAGCGCCAGTACTGAACGAGTTGCACGATGTTGTGGAATACAGTCACAGATGCATTGATAATCTCTCCGGAACGCGGATCAATCCAGGATGGTCCCATCGCATTGGCTACCGTAGACGGTGCGTAACGGATACAAGAATACTTAATATTCTCGGGATCAAAATTCGGGTCGTCTTTCGGGAAGTCTTTAGCTACAATAGCATTCTTGAAACCAATCTTTTCGAATGCTTTCTGCCATACTTCAACTCCTTTGTGGATATATTTGTTCCAGTTCAAAGGGAACGCATCATCAATATAGAAAACGATGGGCTTCTTGGGCTCCACCAGTTCACCACGAAGATAAGCAGCAGAGTCAGATGGCTCCAGATTCCATCTGTGAGCAATGTGACGAGTGCGTAATCCACGTCCTTCGGAAGCAAATTCCACTACCGAATGCTCGAAAATACCGATACGTGGATCAGCATAGCGAGGACGCATCGGCTGCTCGGGCAACAGAATGAAACTACGGTTCATGACTGCTGTAAACGGCATTTTCTTCACGGCGTAGTTTCCTTTCACCCCTACACTGATTTTATAGGTCAGCAAAGAACGTACGCTGATATTATCTTCAAATCCTTTGATTCCTTGGATAAAGGAACTTTCTTTCTCGAAATCTTTATCGATATCCGCTCCCATCATCTCCATCATTGAATAAGGAGAGAAAGGAGAAAGAAGTTTCTGATCGCTCAACAAGTAGTCTGTCATATCGAATACGACTGCTGTGCTATCATTGTTATAAGCCTTAATTTCGAATGTTTCGGCGATAGCCGGCATTGTACTGCTCGTCAACCGTTTCTTGATCTCACGGTCCTCAGAAAACTGCCCTGCCTGCACGCGACGCAACGTAATAGTAGAATCACGCTGTACGAAACGGATCAGGAACGGATCACCGGACTTCTCTCCTACACAACCGAATTGGTTATCGGTAGTTTCAGCAATAGTAGAACCGAGCAGGATATCCCGATTCATCACCTTAATCGGTAACTCAAAATAGATCTTATTGTCCAACTTATGAAGAGTGATGAAACCTTTAGCTGTGGTGACCTTCTTGTCTTTAAACAGTTTGTCATACTTGGTTTCCTTCTTCTCTTTCTTCGTAGTCGCTTCGGTAGAAGCTTTCTTCTTGTTTTTCTTCTTAGCCACAGCGGGGTTAGTCATAGCCCCGCATAGTACGACTAGAAGAAGTAAATACAGTTTTTTCAAAGTTTTATCGTTTTTAAGTTTTAACTAAATGATTCATTCCAAGATTCTTTCCATTTATAACGAACCTGAATAATCCGCCCAAAATCTTTTTCATGGAACAATACAAATTTATTTTCAGCATCATTCACCTGAATTACCTTATTCTGTTGGATTACATATTTCTTAAGAGTATAATCCGAATTATCATCATCCCCTTTCAGAATATAGACATCTCCATTTTCCAAACCTACTATAATATATTTATTATTAAAGCATTCGGCATCAATAGAAGCAATAGGAGAATCAAATTGAGCACATGTGTATAACTTATTCCCATCTGTATAATAAAAATAGAGAGTCTCCCCTTTACTTATAAACAGATAAGGAGCTTTATCCTGATTCCGACAAAGATAAAAACAGTTTTTGGACGTTCCGTCAATTACTGAACTTAGCCCCTCAATCTCACTTTGAGATGTAAAACTAGCGCCAACTTTGGTGACAGAACTACCCCCTCCATAAGCTTCTACCGTAAATTTCTGTATATAGAACTTGCCAGCCTTATCTTTAATAATAGACATATAAGAGACATCTCCCCAGTCAACCAAACTAGCACCTACAAAGTATACAGAATAATCCTTCATGTTATCTAGCCTAGCATCAGAAGGACCATACTCATACTCCTCCACCTTCAAAGGTAGCACCTTGCCAGAATAGTTATAACCTTGCCAACTCTTATAATCAGCAATATGCAAATATTGCGAAGAATTTTTATCATAAAGAACCATACCTCCATGTTCATCAAAAGGAGCATAAGCAATCATGCTACCATCCACCTTTATTTTACCTTCTTCATCTGATGTTAATGGTCGGTCAAGGAAATTACTAGAGTTAAACAATAAATTGCTATCTTTAACGCGGGTATAAATAATTCCATCTTCACCAATTGCCATTGTAAGAAACTGCATATCAATAACACCTACCGGAACAAATCCTTCTGGATATGATTTACTAAGGAACATTTGAGACAATATCCCTTCCTGCTTATAACTGCTACCTGATATATCAATAGCTCCTTGGCCACCCTTCTGTGCTACCCATAGCCAACTGGTTTTATCTTCTCCATCCCAGCGTTCTGTCCAGTGAGGATACATAGAAACAGGCTGTGTTCCCATCGGTACACCATTAATCATTTGATAAATATCACGTGTAACAACAGGTTTTAATATTCCCTCTTCAGTCTGTTCTCTCAAAAAAGCTAAAGTACTGATACCTTCTTTCTCGGAGAGTACTACCCAGCCGTTAGAGGCATAAGCAGAAGAAACAGAAATGTACGTAGAACCAAAATAGGTAACTCCTGTGTTATTATCCATCACAGCCAACCGAAGTTCTTTAGTACTAGCAATTGTATCCGCTATCCACTCCAGGTCTCTAGTATCAGCTATGACATGTCCATCAAACGTCCATTCATATGATAAATCAGAAGGTTCTTTTCCTAAAGTGAAAACTAATTTTGGTTTTGATATCACTTTATCTCCTAACGCATACGAAGAACTTTCAGTCTCTACAGAAATCTCGATATCGTTCATTTCTCTATAATCATAATTTCCCTTATCCTCATAACAAGACGTGATGATCAAAAGGAACATTACAACAAATAATATCTTCATTTTCATATTTCAATTTCTATTCTAATTAGTTAATAGGTACAGTCATCGGAAACTCCTCACCAGTTGTATCATTTTTATCCATTACATTGTTTACTGCAATGTAATACTTGAATGTCAATGCATATTGCCGTTTTTCGGCAGTACTTAGTTTTCCAAAATCTGAGATATTAGTGCATTTTACAAACTCTTCATATTTCTTTCTAGAATATGTACCTAAATACAACTTCGTGACATCATTGGTCCACCATAAAGGTTTACTAATAATATTATTAAATACAATTTTAATTTGTTCGTATTCCGGTATTGATCCTTCGAAATACTCATTTGGAAGAATTTTCAAACACAACTTCACATTCTCTTTCAAATCTTCCGTTTTTAACAACACAACCTCCAATGTATCATTAGATAATCCAGCTTTAAACATTGGATTATCAGGCAAATGATAATTTTTCTGATCAGCATTCTTTATCTTATCTTCACTCTCATCTTCCGCAACCACACTTACTTCGTAAGGTGTATCTGTTGAAAACGGTTTTCCGACTAGCCCCAGACCAATCTTCACAATAATAGCATCACTAGTAGGATAGTTATTGAAAGATACTTCGAAATCCTCATCACCAAATTCCTTCAATTGGCTAAAATAAAGATATTGTCCACCATGATAGGGTTTTATCTCATCTTCCGAACATCCCCAAAAACAAAGAGATATTAAAGCAAATAGAATATTTTTTTTCATCTTTCTTTTTCGTTGATTATCACACATTAAATATCCTCATTATCCGGTTTATCAAATACAAAAATTGCATTATCTACCGGTTTCTTATCCATACGTTTGTATTGAAAAAACATTTGTCCTTCTCCTACAAATTCCTTACGCATATCCTTCAATAACTCTGTATGAAATCCTTCCAATGACCCAATACTGTTCTCCATATTAGTAGTCAGAATTCCTCTCGCATAACGTACTTCATCCAGCATTTTGCCAGCTTGAGAATATTCACCTTTACGAGCAAAGTACTCACCCATGATATAATACATCTCACTCAAGCGTATACCTGGAACCATATCTGAACCATCCTGTCCCAACTTAATATCATATTTTAAGGAATATGCATTAGAATTATAAGAACCTGTCTGTAGAAGGAAACGACGATCCTGTTCTTTATTATCAGCAAAGATATTATCACTGTCAAGGATAAACAGTGTTTGATTTCCTCTTGTTATATAAGGTATATAATCTTCTTGTAATGTTTTATTAAAAAAACACATAATAATGCTATTATAGTCTTTGAGATTCGTACCTAAACTTGAATATTCCACAAAATTAAAACAGGATTCAGGCTTGCTTCCATATGGATAAGTCGCTTCTACAACCTCTTTTGCTTCTTTATAAGCCTGTTCATATTCTCCTTCCCAATAATATACACGTGCTAATGTCGCTACTATAGCATAATAATTCATACGATATCCTCTATAAGCGAAGAATACATCACTAGAAGCTATATCGTTAGAAAGCATGCTTGATGCCAACATACGATAACTTGTGCTCATCCAAATTTTATGTTCATCAGTTATATCACATTTAGCTAACATCTCTTTCGCAGCTTTTAAATCTCTAATTATTTTAGAAAGAATCTCTCTACTACTCTCATATGGAGGAATAATGGTAGGATATACCTCTACATAGGGAATATAAGACTTTCCATCATCTTTCGATATGGCGGGAGCAAATAAACGAAGTAAATCAAAATGTATAAAAGCTCGTAGTGCCAATGCTTCTCCCCAAATCATATTTTTCTCAAATTCTCCCTCTTTGAAAACAGAAGGACTAGCTTTGCTAACATTGAGAATCAAATTATTACAATTAGCTATATTATTATAACCAATAGACCATATATTGGAAATAAAAGTTTTCACATCCGAATCATCAAATTGAAACTTAGCCGATTTATAATAAGCTGAATTTTTAGGTATAAAATTATTATCTGTTTGATAATATTGAGCAATAGCATCCATAAATCCCCATGACATTGCTCGTCCATACATGGAAGAAGTCCCCAAATTCAAATATATTCCATTCAAAGCATTTCGATATCCATCTCCTACTTCAAAAAGCTTATCCCCATTCACCTGATTACTCGGTGCTACATCCAGCCAATCACTACAACTTGTAGTAAACAGGCTTGTAGCCAACAGTAATATCGTATATAATTTCTTCATATTATTCATCTACTTTAAACTGTTAAAAACTCATTTTCACCGAAGCTGCAAAAGACCGTGAATACGGATAGTCCAATCCACGTTCAGCACGTACAGTAGCAACACGGAATAAATCATTTCCTGAAAGTTCTACACGTAACAGACCGATATGTGCTTTCTTCAACCATTCAGCATTAAAATCATATCCTAAAGTAAGAGAGTTAAATGTCAATACATTATAATCCTGAATAAAACGACTAGTAGGACGAGTTACTGCAACTACCCCATCAGTCTGCAAACGTCCATAAGGAGTACAATCTCCAGGCTTTTGCCAGCGCCCTGTTAATACACGACGGTCTACATTACTACTTTGAATATGTGCATTCTCAACTTTACTTACCAATGTAGAATTATAACGTTGTCCACCAAATTCATACATAAAGGTAGAATAAAGAGAAAATTGCTTCCAACGAAGGTTAAATCCAAAAGTACCCTGGAGTTTTGGCTCTTCGTTTCCAACTACAACTTGGTCAGCCGCATTCCAATCATATGTTATTGTACCGTCAGGACGAAGATAAATTTCCTTACCATCTGCAGGATTGATGCCTAATGATCTAACACCAAAAATAGATGTTAGCGAACCACCTTCTACATACTGCAAGTAAGTCTCACTATATTTTGAATCTCCTTTTCCTGAATCATATTTCGCATACTTTTCTTGTACGCGCTTATTGTATTCTTTCAGACTATCTGAGATCTTAGTTATTTTATTCTCATTATGAGCCATATTCGCAAAAACTGCAACAAACCAATCCTTAGTATTCAATATATTACTTCTCAATTGAATCTCAACACCCTTATTCATCACCTCACCGATATTATCTTTATAAGAAGTAAAACCTGTAGAACTAGGTAATGTAACACTATTAACCAAGTCCACCGTTTTCTTACGATAATATGAAAAATTCATCTGGAGTAGTCCTTTAAACATATCAACATCTAGACCTAAATCCATGTTATGAGTCTTTTCCCAACCCAATCCATTATTTCCCAATGCCATCAATGAAGCTCCTAGACCTGTTTTAAACCAGTTATCTGTTACCACTTTATAAATAGTCTGCGCTTCATAGGGAGAGAAGTCAACCTTACCAGTAATACCGTAAGTTCCACGAATCTTTAGACGGTCCATCCAATCAAACTGTTTCATGAACTTATAATTATGCAAGTTCAAACCAAGACCACCAGAAAAGAAAGGTGCAAAACGTTGATCAGCACCAAACTCTGAGTTTCCGTCGAAGCGTACAGAAACGTCCGCCAAATAAATATTATCAAATGAATAATTGAATGTCCCTAATGCACCAAAAAGACGACTTTTACTATCCGAATTTGAAGGCAATCCAGAGACTTTATTACCATAGCCTGGAGAAGACAATTCGCCAGAAGGAAATCCTTTGTAAGTAATACCAAAGCTATCACCAGTACTTGAAGTAGCATTAATACCTACCAAAAAATTCAGATTGTGCTTCTTTATATTTCTATTATAAGATAAAGTAGCAGTAGCATCCCAACTTAGACTATTGGAAGTAACAATATCCAATTGTCCTGAAACCACATTATTTAAACCTAACAAATCATCATTCTTCTTTGAACGCGGATCAAGAAAAGTACGTGCATCCGAATTTGACTTCGTAACACTAAATTGTCCTTTTAATAACCAGTAACTGTCGATATTCCACAACAATTCTGTATTATTAATCAATTCCCAAGACTTACTACGATCATAATTCTTCAATGTAGCTTCATACAAAGGATTTACTTCTCCTGAACCTCCAGTCCAAGGATAAGTTGTCTCCAAATATCTTCCATTCTCATCCATATATTCATCATATGGCAATTTTGAAGTATAGTCGGAAAAGCTTCCATAAGGAGACTCCTGAGATTTAGTATAAGTATATGAGAAATAGTTTCTTACCTGAAAAGCTCCAAGCCGATAAGATAAAGACAGCCCACCAGCCATACGATCGCGATAAGAACCTTTCATAACGCCTTCTCCACTATTATAAGAAAAGTCTGCTCCCCAGCGCAAATCCTCCGTACCGCCATCTAGATACAAACTATGTTTGTGATTGAATACTGTACGAAGGGGTTTGGATAACCAATAAGTATCAACACCACGAACTACATTGTTCAGTTTTTGGTTATAAAGTGCATCCAAACGACTTTGTTCATTAAAATCCTGTTCTGAATCCGCCTTAAATAAACCAGCTGCAACCTCCGTTTCAAGCTTTTCCCGCGCATTCATCATATTATAATCAGTCAAATCAGGATATTCCAACGTTCCAGTAAAATTATAATCAATATTAACCTTACCAGCTTTCGGAGTAACTGTTGTAATAATAACTACACCATTTGCTGCACGAGAACCATACATAGCAGTAGCGGCAGCATCTTTCAAAATTGTAATACTTGCAATACGGCTAGGGTCCATATCATACAATTTCTGCACACTGATCTCAAAACCATCCATTATAAAAGTCGGAAGGTTAGGATTATTCTTCAATGATGTTTTAGAAAGACTTTGAGCATCCAACTGAGTGGTTCCGATGCCTGAACGTCCACGAATATATAACTCTGGAACATTATTCGGATTCGACCCGGCTAAATTATTCTCTGCAATACGAAAAGAGGGGTCGAACGTTTGCAAAGCTCCCAATACATTCGTTTTGGAAACCGACATCAACTGATCTGCCGTAACCGTCACTGAAGTACCCGTAAAGCTATTCTTGCTAATTTTCGCATATCCGGTTACCACCACCTCTTCCAGCTGCTTGGAATCCGGTTTCAACTTAAAGGTATGAACTTTATCGAGATTCAACTTACCTGTATGTATTTCCAAAGATTGCATACCCACAAAAGAAAGACGAATCGTAGCGTCTCCGTCAGGGAGTCCCAATGAAAAGGCACCGTCTGCATCTGTCATGGTTCCGATGTTTCTCTCTTTTCCGAGTATCAAAACTGTAACTCCCGGCAGTTCACCGCCCATATCATCAACCACTCTACCTTCCAAAACACGTGTTTTCTGATCTTTCTTCTTGATGACTACAATACCATCTTTGGTGGCATAAGTGAAACCTTTAGGTGAAAGAACGCGGTCCAGCAATTCTCTCCAAGGCTCGTTAGTAGCTTTTACAGTCACCGGTTCAACTCCTTTAAACATCTTCGAGTTATAAAGCATGTTGATTCCAGCTTTCTGTTTTACCGTGTTTAAAAATGTCTCCATCGGCACATCCTTCAAATCAAGTGTCACTTTCTTCTCATCAGGTGGAAGTGCCCATGCACTGAGAATCATGCTCAATGCAAACAGACATAACATAAAGACTCTTCTTTTCTCCATAATTTTTAATCAAAACTCAATATTACTCATTCTTATATATCAATATATTTCTGCCGTTTATTCTATAGTAGATATCGCCGGTTAGTTCTAAAGCATCCAGGAAAGTGTTGATCGTGCCATATCGCTGTAAGTCGCCACTATATGTCAAGTCGCATAAAGATGCATCCTCATAATAGACATGGACATCATACCAGCGCTCAAAGGTTTTCATGATATCTCCCAGTCGCTTGTTATTGAAAACATACACACCTCTTGCCCAACCGATATATTCATCTACATCGACTGCCCGCTTTTCAATTCCACGGGAAGAAGCAACAGCCTGTTCACCCGGTGCCAACGTAATGATTTTCTGATCAGGTGTGGAGAAGTTTACTTTTCCATATACAAGAGTGGTATAACATGCGTCCGCATCATTGTATGCATTGACATTAAATGCAGTACCGAGCACCGTTACTTCTCCAAAGCGCGTCCGGACAACGAACGGATGTTCCTCGTCTTTCCTCACATCAAAATAAGCCTCTCCTTCCAACGTTACAATTCTGCGTTTTCCGACAAAACGGGCCGGGTAGATCAATTTAGAACCGGCATTCAAATGAACGGTGGTTCCATCAGCAAGAAGGACAGTATTCTCTCCTCCCCGCGGTATAACCAGTTCATTTGACTTGGCCGGACTTTCATCGACGTTTTTTTCTGCGTGTTGTTGTGTTGTGACGGTCGGTCGATACGATAGCACCCCTTTATTATATTTTACTTGGACGCCATCTACTATTACATTTATATCTTTCTTTTGTACATCAATTGTGCTCCCATCGGGTAAGGTCAGCACTGCCTGTTTGCTACCCGGCTCGATTAGTGCAATACGTGCCTTGTTGTCCTCCATTGCCTGATAATGATTCACGGCATAAAAAGAAATTCCCACAGCCAATACTACCATAGCCGCAGCAGCATACCACCACGTCCGGATACGACGTATCTTTCCGTCAGACGGATTTTCTTTTTGTTGAATTTGTTGAAGGAAATGCTCGTAAGCCTTTTCCGATGAATATTCTTTATACTTATTAAAAGAGTCTTTCAGTTCCTCACTATCCTGCAATTTCTCATACACCGTTTTCAGTTCCGGGTGCTCAGATAAACGTTGTTCCAACACCAGCTGCTCTTCGTCGCTTGCATCTCCCAAAAGAGCCTTTTTTATCAAAGAGGCATCCTGATATGTGTTTTCTAACTTTTTCATAATTTTATCTATTTCTAGTGAGATTTTTATCTTTGCTTTACTATAGTTATACATAACGTCTATAAATGGGTGACAAAAAGATGATTATTTTTTAGATGAAGCATTCCTATCGAAGACTTTACAGAGGAAAATCCTATCATTTTATCACTAAACACAGGCAATTCAGAGTGTTTTAACAATAATGTCACTACAGCATAGCAAATAAAAAGCACTAAAGAACGACAATTAGACATCTTAGAAAATATTTGTTTTTTTGGTTGCCGCTATTAAATTCATCCAATATTTAACTTCTTCAGGAGAATCAAAAAACACTTTTCTATTGTCACTTATCACTTTTAAGACTTAGTAGGCTGATATACAACAATTAAAAAGTGACAATAAGAGGTGATAATAGAGTGACAATAAGAAATATTCAGTTTTCTATTGTCACTTTTACCCAAAGATGCTCCTATCAACAAAAGACAATATACTCCCCCAAATAACACATACAACCCCATAAAAGATGCCGGATTTAATAGTCAGCCTTCCGTTCATCAATGTGTTACGAAGCCTCAATTAACATTTTCACATAGTAACAAAACTTCAGTTCACGTACGTGGTCCCATCGGTTCACGCACATAGAGCGACGGGATCACGTACGTAAGCTCAACGAACCACGTACATGAAACAAGAATATGCTATATAGCAAGCACATTAATCAAGCCTTTGCTACATACTAATGTCGCCACCTTGCAGCATTAAACCTGCTGTATTACGGTTCTTATCTTCGAACAATAGAGAGTAAATATGAAAGAATTATCCGGATAGTATCTTAAAAAATCAAAGAAAGCAGGACGGAATAAGTTGAATTGCCCAGCTTTTCACGCAAGAATTTATAGCTGCGGCTCTTTTGGGTTTTAACCGTATTGATACTCACACCTAATTTAGATGCAATCTCATCCCAGGAATGACCTTCAATTCTCAACAAGATGATACGGCGTTGTTCGGCAGGAAGTTCTTCAATATAGAAATAGAGTTGCCGGATGGCCTCCTCTTTTACAGTCAGCGCATAGATCATTTCCTCGTCTTCAAAGTCTTCTTCCGAAGGCAGGGAGCTTAGTATAGAATCACGAATCTGATTGTTACGGATATAGAGTAATGCATTGTTATAGCATGCACGATAAAGATAATTAGTCAGTTCTTTGGAATCGGAGAAGATACGCTTACCTTCCCACACTGAAATAAAAACTTCTTGCACCAGATCTTCCACAGCATCGGATACGGATAAGAATTTGCTGACATAAGAGCACAAAGCAGCATAATAGCGATCATAAAAGTCCCTCCAGATCTTCTTGTCTTTCTGGTTGACTCCTAGCACTATAAAATCATCTTTACCATTCATATGTCCACACAACATTATTCATCAACATGAATACGACTCTCCCTAGATTATTGCAAAAAACTGGTTATAGCATATAGAATCCACAAATATATCTGTTTTTTCAGAATGTCAGTTCACACCCACACATAAAAAAACAGAATTAAAGGGGGATAAAATAAAAAAAGAGCGAATAATTCCGCCCCACCCTTAAAGAATCCCCCATAAATGGGATTCTTTTTTCTGCATCTCAATTTACTTGTTACCTAAAAACTACTTTTTTCCTAATACCTAATCAAACAATCTTTTTCCTAAAAACTAATCTTCTAATTAATACCTTAAAAAAATAATCTAATACCTAATTCTATAAACTAAAACTACTCTTTTCCTTTTGTTATTACCTTTTTTCTAATACCTAAAAATATAAGTAGTTTCACAACTACGATGCAAAGGTAGAGGTGTTTTGGAAAACAACAAGAACTTTTATGCTAAAAAACATCTTTTCCCTTGTTTTTTTGACTTATGTCAAGAAGAAGGGGGAAGATCGAATGCAAAAGACATATCTGACCACAAGTTTTACACTATTTTTGCCGGAACAATCATTTCACATTCTATTTCGTCAAATAATCCTGCACGTTTTCATGTGACAAAAAGAAAGTCTGACGCATCAAAGCAAAGCACATACTTAGCATTTTGAAAGAATTCACAGACTCATCGCACCACATACAAGCCAGATTACAATACATTCTGCATATTTCTAATTCAAAATTACGGCGTTTTTTAGAATCATCTCCGCCTCCTCCCCGAAATTTCGGAAGCAAAAACAGGCAGAAGACACATTTCTCGCAACTTTTCCGTAACTTTGCAGCGTTTGATAATAAATAAGGTAGAATGGATTTTAAGTACGACGTTATTGTAATTGGTGGCGGACATGCCGGTTGCGAAGCAGCAGCCGCTGCTGCAAATTTAGGTTCCAAGACTTGCCTCATCACGATGGACATGAACAAGATCGGGCAGATGAGTTGCAACCCCGCAGTAGGAGGAATCGCCAAAGGACAAATAGTACGTGAAATAGATGCACTGGGCGGACAGATGGGATTGGTGACGGACGAAACCGCCATACAGTTCCGAATCCTGAACCGTTCGAAAGGACCGGCCATGTGGAGCCCCCGCGCTCAATGCGACCGTGCCAAGTTTATCTGGTCATGGCGTGAAAGGCTGGAAAACACCCCCAACCTTCATATCTGGCAGGACACTGTGAGCGAACTGCTCGTCGAGAACGGCGAAGTAACCGGCCTCGTTACCCTCTGGGGTGTCACATTCAAAGCGAAATGCATCGTACTGACGGCAGGAACTTTCCTGAACGGACTGATGCACGTAGGTCGTCACCAACTACCGGGCGGCAGAATGGCAGAACCCGCCTCTTACCAACTGACAGAATCCATCGCCCGACATGGCATTGCCTACGGAAGAATGAAAACCGGTACACCGGTACGAATCGACGCCCGCAGCGTCCATTTCGATCTGATGGATACGCAGGACGGAGAATGTGACTTCCATAAGTTCTCATTCATGAATACCAGTACGCGTCATCTGAAGCAACTGCAATGCTGGACCTGCTATACCAACGAAGAGGTACACCGGATTCTGCGCGAAGGACTTCCGGATTCACCCCTGTTCAACGGACAAATTCAAAGCATCGGCCCCCGCTATTGCCCCAGCATCGAAACCAAGATTGTCACCTTCCCCGATAAAGAACAACATCAGCTATTCCTCGAACCCGAAGGAGAAACAACACAGGAATTATACCTGAACGGATTCTCTTCTTCTCTTCCGATGGATATTCAGATAGCCGCATTGAAAAAGATTCCGGCATTCAGGGACATCGTCATCTATCGCCCCGGATATGCAATTGAATATGACTACTTCGACCCTACGCAATTAAAACATTCGCTGGAATCGAAGATTATCAGAAATCTGTTCTTTGCCGGACAAGTGAACGGAACGACCGGTTACGAAGAAGCCGGAGGCCAAGGACTGATTGCCGGAATCAATGCCCACATCAACTGCCACGGCGGAGAAGCCTTCACGCTGGCACGTGATGAAGCATATATCGGTGTATTAATTGACGACCTGGTAACAAAAGGAGTAGACGAACCTTACCGTATGTTCACCTCGCGTGCCGAATACCGCATTCTTCTCCGCATGGATGACGCTGACATGAGACTGACCGAAAGGGCTTACCGCCTCGGACTGGCTAAGGAGGATCGTTACCAGCTGATGAAAAGCAAAAAGGAGGCATTGGATCAGATTGTAGATTTCGCAAAAAACTATTCGATGAAACCGGCATTAATTAATGATGCACTCGAAAAGTTAGGAACGACTCCCCTACGCCAAGGATGCAAATTGATCGAAGTCCTCAACCGTCCGCAAATTACGATTGAGAATATCGCAGAACATGTCCCCGCCTTCCAACGAGAATTAGAAAAAGCAACCGCTGCAGATTCCGACCGCAAAGAAGAGATTCTGGAAGCGGCAGAAATACTGATCAAATATCAAGGCTATATTGACAGAGAACGAATGATAGCAGAAAAGCTGGCACGCCTCGAAAGCATCAAGATCAAAGGCAAATTTGATTATGCTTCCATTCAGTCGCTATCCACGGAAGCTCGTCAAAAGCTAGTGAAGATTGATCCGGAAACCATCGCGCAAGCGAGCCGGATTCCGGGAGTATCGCCTAGCGACATCAACGTGTTACTGGTACTTTGCGGACGATAAGCGGCAACGTTTCACGTGAAACAAAGCATTTAAAGAAACGAGATAAATCAATGATTATGAGCAAAGAAACGCTAATTAAAAGCATCCGGGAAATTCCGGATTTTCCGATTCCCGGAATCCTTTTCTACGATGTCACCACTCTGTTTAAAGACCCTTGGTGCTTGCAAGAATTATCAAACATTATGTTTGAGATGTACAAGGATAAAGGTATCACCAAAGTAGTAGGTATAGAATCAAGGGGATTCATCATGGGCCCTATCCTGGCTACCCGACTGAACGCGGGTTTTATCCCCATCCGTAAACCGGGCAAACTTCCCGCAGAGGTAATCGAGGAAAGTTACGACAAAGAATACGGTAAGGACACGGTGCAGATACACAAGGATGCAGTCGATGAAAACGACGTTGTTTTACTACACGACGATCTGCTGGCAACAGGAGGAACAATGAAAGCAGCCTGCGAACTCGTGAAAAAATTGAAGCCTAAAAAGGTATATGTAAACTTCATCATCGAGCTAAAAGACTTAAACGGTAAATCCCTGTTCGGAGATGACGTAGAAGTAGAATCCGTATTGACTTTATAAACAAATTGCTTATATTTGCAGGGCGTAGAAAAACTACGCCCTTTTTATTTCCCGCTATTTCATCTATAACGATTATGAATACAAAACCGGAGACCAAGACGAATGAATATCTGAAAGGTATTGTAAGCAACCTGCCTGAAAAGCCGGGAGTCTATCAGTATCTGAACACCGAAGGCACGATTATATACGTTGGAAAGGCTAAAAACCTGAAGAAAAGGGTTTATTCGTACTTCAGCAAAGAGCATGAACCCGGAAAGACACGGGTATTGGTCAGCAAGATTGCCGATATCCGCTACATCGTAGTCAACACCGAGGAAGATGCGTTATTGCTGGAAAACAACCTGATCAAGAAATACAAACCCCGCTACAACGTACTGCTGAAGGATGACAAGACCTACCCCTCCATTTGTGTGCAGAACGAGTATTTTCCCCGGGTTTTCAGAACCCGGAAGATCATCAGAAACGGTTCTTCTTATTATGGTCCATACAGTCACATTCCCTCCATGTACGCACTGCTCGATCTGATTAAGCATCTATATCCGCTGCGTACCTGCACTCTGAATCTCTCTCCGGAGAATATACGGGCGGGAAAGTTCAAGGTTTGCCTGGAATATCATATCAAGAAGTGCGCAGGTCCATGCGTCGGACTACAGTCCCAAGACGATTATCTTAAAAACATCGATGAAATCAAGGAGATTTTAAAGGGAAATACTCAGGAGATCAGCCGTATGCTGCTGGAGAAGATGCAGGAACTGGCCGGTGAGATGAAATTTGAGGAGGCCCAGAAGATTAAGGAGAAGTATCTGTTGATAGAAAATTATCGGGCTAAGTCCGAGGTGGTAAGTTCGGTGCTACACAATATCGACGTTTTCTCCATCGAAGAGGACGATTCAAATTCGGCGTTCGTCAACTATCTGCATATTACGAATGGTGCCATCAATCAGGCATTCACTTTTGAGTATAAGAAGAAGCTGAATGAATCGAAAGAAGAGTTGCTGACGTTGGGCATTATTGAGATGCGGGAACGTTATAAGAGTCATTCACGAGAGATTATTGTTCCTTTTGAGCTCGATCTGGAGTTGAATAATGTCGTTTTCACCGTTCCTCAACGGGGAGACAAGAAGAAATTGCTCGATCTTTCTATCTTAAACGTGAAACAATATAAGGCCGACCGATTGAAACAGGCTGAGAAACTGAATCCCGAACAGCGCAGCATGCGTCTGCTGAAGGAGATACAGAGTGAACTGCATTTGGACAAGCCGCCTTTGCAGATCGAGTGTTTCGATAACTCGAATATACAGGGATCAGATGCCGTAGCGGCCTGCGTGGTATTCAAAAAGGCGAAGCCATCGAAGAAAGATTACCGCAAATACAATATCAAGACGGTTGTAGGACCCGATGATTATGCTTCGATGAAAGAGGTGGTCAGGCGCCGTTATCAGCGCGCTATCGAAGAGAGTTCTCCTCTTCCCGACCTGATTATTACCGATGGTGGTAAAGGACAAATGGAGGTCGTCAGAGAGGTGGTCGAGGATGAATTGCATCTGAATATTCCAATTGCAGGTTTGGCTAAGGATAATAAGCATCGCACGTCAGAACTGCTTTTCGGATTTCCCGCACAGACGATTGGAATTAAGCAGCAAAGTTCTTTATTCCGTCTGCTGACGCAGATTCAAGATGAAGTACACCGCTTTGCGATTACTTTCCATCGTGATAAGCGTAGTAAACGGCAGGTTGCATCGGCTCTGGACACGATAAAAGGCATTGGAGAAAAGACCAAAACAGCCCTATTAAAGGAGTTTAAGAGCGTAAAACGAATCAAAGAGGCATCCCTTGAGGAGATCGCAAAGGTCATAGGAGAGGCGAAGGCTCAGACCGTAAAAGAAGGGCTGTAATAAGTATTAGGTATTAACCGTAGCTGTCATTCTGAGTCCTCATCACTGTACAAGAATGAATGCACAATAAGTCACCGTGACAAGCATCAGGAATGACTGGTTGTTGGGGATATAGTTCCAACGTGCAGGACATATAGATCCAATGTACAGCGTATATAGATCCAATGTACAGGGCATATATAGTGTGTGCATTGGATGTTATACTTCTTCTCCTGTGCGCACAAAGAGGAGATTCTTCCTCCCACAGATCGTCTGAATGACAGATAGACATGCTTCTGCACAACAAATAGACACGCTGAATGACAACTACGGTTAATACCTAATACTTATCCTATAATATTTCCCTTCAATCCATCGTTTTCTCTTCTTAATTTCGTAAATTTGCCTTTCGTAACATTCAATAAAATAGAGAAAATATCAATGAGAATAGTTGTACAAAGAGTAAGTCACGCATCAGTAACCATCGAAGGACACTGCAAGTCCTCCATTGGGAAAGGAATGCTGATATTGGTCGGAATTGAAGAATCCGACGGGCAGGAAGATATAGACTGGCTCTGCAAAAAGATAGTAAATCTGCGCATTTTTGACGATGAAAACGGAGTAATGAATAAATCCATTCTGGAAGATGGAGGCGAAATTCTGGTGATCAGCCAGTTCACATTGCATGCCTCTACCAAGAAAGGTAACCGTCCGTCATACATCAAAGCTGCCAAACCGGAGATCTCTATCCCACTCTACGAACAGTTCTGCAAAGACCTGAGCGGGGCATTGGGCAAAGAAATAGGCACAGGAACGTTCGGAGCCGACATGAAAGTTGAACTTTTAAATGATGGCCCTGTTACTATATGCATGGATACCAAGAATAAAGAGTGAAACCTTACTCAATTATCAAACAAATAATCATAAATCAACAGCAATTATGACTCTGGAAGAAGCTCAAAAAGAGGTAGACAAATGGATAAAGACATACGGCGTCCGCTACTTCAGCGAATTGACCAATATGGCTGTACTGACCGAAGAAGTCGGAGAACTGGCCCGCGTCATGGCCCGCAAATACGGCGACCAGTCCTTCAAAGCAGGCGAAAAAGACAACCTTGACGAAGAAATAGCTGACATCTTATGGGTGCTCCTATGCATCGCCAACCAGACAGGGGTAGACGTCACCAAAGCCTTCCGGGAAAGTCTGGCAAAGAAAACGAAACGAGATAATAAAAGACATATCAATAACCCAAAACTGAACGATCATGGAAGAGAATAGCTCACAATCCAACAAGTATGATGCCGCATTGGCAAAGTATAACACCAATCTGAGCGATGCAGACATACAGGCTCGGGTGGCTGACCTGATTGAAAAGAAAGTGCCGGAGAACAATACGGAAGAAGTCAAAAAACTCCTGTTCAACTGTATCGACCTGACTACACTGAACAGCACGGACAGCGATGAAAGCGTGATGCATTTCACTGAAAAAGTGAATGAGTTCGACAATGAATTTCCCGATATGAAGAACGTTGCCGCTATCTGCGTATATCCCAATTTTGCGGATATTGTAAAAAATACGCTGCAAGTAGACGGCATCAACATCGCTTGCGTTTCGGGCGGATTCCCTTCCTCGCAGACTTTCATTGAGGTGAAAGTAGCGGAAACAGCACTGGCTATCGCCGACGGTGCAGACGAAATAGATATCGTGATCTCGATAGGCAAATTCCTGAGCGGTGACTACGAAACAATGTGCGAAGAAATCCAGGAATTAAAGGAAGTCTGCAAGGAACGCCACCTCAAAGTTATCCTCGAAACAGGAGCTTTGAAAACAGCTTCCAACATCAAGAAAGCCTCTATCCTATCCATGTATTCAGGCGCGGATTTCATCAAGACATCGACCGGAAAGCAGCAGCCTGCCGCCACTCCGGAAGCCGCTTATGTAATGTGCGAAGCAATCAAGGAATACTATCAGAAAACAAATAACAAGATCGGTTTCAAACCGGCAGGAGGAATCAATACAGTCAATGATGCCATTATTTATTACACTATCGTGAAAGAAATATTAGGCGAAGAATGGCTGAACAACCGACTGTTCCGTCTGGGAACCAGCCGCCTGGCAAATCTTCTCCTTTCTGACATCAAGGGCGAAGAGATCAAGTTCTTCTAAGGAATTACATTAGCAATCAAATATGCCTTACCGCGCTTCATTTTCCGTTCATACGGGAAGAAGTGCGGTATTTTTTATCTAATAAAAACTAAAGATACTTATAGGGAAAAATCATTATTTTCATTACCTTTGTCATAAAGGTAGCTATAGTAATATAGCTAACCTACTGTATTAGAGAACGTTTCTTTTATTACCTGATTCCTGGAATTCGGCAAAATTCAAAGTTATGAATGGTAATAAGCAAACGGGTCTCACGCACCTTCATGTATATACTTTTGTTATATATCGAACGGAGCGTGAGACTGTTGCTTATATGTCGTCATAACGGTTTGCCGAAACCCCAGGAAAAGACATATTGCAGCAGTTCTCACGCTTTTTTTTAGTTAACCATAAGTGATAAAGAGTATAAAATGAAGTCACACACAAAGAGTTTACGTTTTAACCATAACCCCTTAAACCTGATACTCGGTGCCAGAAGAAAACAAGGCCTGCGCATCGGCTATATGGAAGCTGCATTAAACGGCTTCTATCTCAACTGCATAAAAACCGGAGTACATCCGCAGCAACTAGCCCAACTGCTATCGGAGAAATTCCATTGTATAGACACCATTTCTTCCAGCCAGTTATTTCTGTTTCTCATCAACGAAGGAAACAGGTCTTCATACGCTATCATGCTCCCCTATTTGCTCTCTACAGAGAACTTACAGCAGTTTGAAAACACCATCCGCGAACGCTTCTATGGAATAGACCGCTTCATTCAGCAAGGCAGAAATCTATACAATTTCAAAGAGTATATAGAAGAAAGAGGAGATCCGATTGTATGGATTAATGACTTGGAGAGAGGGGTTATCGGATGGGATATGGCACAAGTAGTCGGGCTGGCACGGGCTGCCAAAGACTGCGGTTACATCTCCAGAGAACAAGCTTGGGAATACATCGAACAAGCAAGCGCAGCGTGTGCCGAAATCCTCCGCACACCGGAAGAAATAGACAAGAGTTTCCTCATCGGAGGAGCGATGAAATCGAATAAAATAGAAGATTGGGAGGAATTAATCCTATGCTACTCTCTTCTCAGAAACAGCAGAGAGTAGTTATTTCTCACGGTCGACCACATAGTCCAGATAAGTCCGGAGGGCCACACAGATATTGGATTCAGGCAGAGAAGCCAGCAAATCAAATGCTTTCTTTTTATATTGTTCTATGATCCGGCAGGCATATTCAATACCGCCATTCTCCTTGGTAAATTGAATCAGACGAACAATTTCATCGGGAGTAGCCGTACCTTCCTTCACCTTCAACGCTGTTTGCTCCGCCCATTCATCTTTCGTAGTATTCAATGCATACAGGACAGGCAGCGTCAGCTTACCTTCAAGCATGTCATTACCGGTCGGCTTACCGATTTTCTTGCTATCAAAGTAGTCGAAAATATCATCTTTAATCTGGAAGCAGATGCCGATATATTCACCCAGCAGACGGGCAAAAGCAACTTCTTCTTCCCCCACCTCTACCGACAGGGCAGCCGCCTCGGCACAAGCAGCGAAAAGTGCCGCCGTTTTTTTACGTATTACATCAAAATAAACTTCCTCCGAGAAGCTATGATTACTTACATTCGAAAGTTGAAGCAACTCTCCTTCAGCAAGCTTCTGCCCCAGCGAGGATACCAGACGGATAATCTTATAATTATTGGTCTGCTCGGCATGCACCAGACTGGTAGCCAAAAGATAATCACCCGCCAGTACAGATACCTTATTATTGAAAACAGCATTCACCGAAAGCTGGCCGCGACGTTCGGTGCTCTCGTCGACTACGTCGTCGTGCACCAGACTGGCCGTATGAAGCAACTCCAAAGAGACTGCCGCATGAAGAGTAGCAGGAGAAACAGCACTATAAAGACGTGCCACCAATAGGACAAGAATAGGACGCATCATCTTACCATTCCTCTTGCGTATATGAGTTATTACGCTATCGAGCAATGCGTTCGAATCAGAAAGAGGGCTATCAAAAAGATCCTTAAAATCCTCCAGCTCCGCTTCAATCGGGGTTTTGATAAGTGAGATACTATCCATTCATAACACTATTTGAGCACAAAAGTAATAATAAAACGCTTAATACGGTATTTTTTTGTACTTTTACCATGAAAAATTAATTAAATCTATGGAGTCAGACAATAAATTATTTCTTTTAGACGCTTATGCACTGATATATCGGGCTTATTACGCCTTTATCAAGAATCCCAGAATCAACTCCAAAGGGTTCAATACTTCAGCCATTCTCGGCTTTGTCAATACCCTCGAAGAGGTGCTGAAAAAAGAGAACCCGTCACATATAGGAGTAGCCTTCGACCCCTCCGGCCCTACTTTCCGTCACGAAGCTTTCGAACAATATAAAGCCCAGCGCGAAGAAACACCGGAAGCCATCCGCCTCTCCGTACCTATTATAAAGGAGATCATACACGCTTACCGCATCCCGATTCTGGAAGTGGCAGGCTACGAGGCCGATGACGTGATCGGGACCCTCGCCACAGAAGCCGGGCGCCAAGGCATCACTACTTATATGATGACCCCTGACAAGGACTACGGTCAGCTGGTGACAGACAATGTATTCATGTACCGCCCCAAACATACGGGAGGCTTTGAAGTGATGGGTATCGAAGAAGTGAAAGCGAAGTTCGATATCCAGTCGCCCGCGCAAGTGATCGATATGCTCGGACTGATGGGCGACTCTTCCGACAATATCCCGGGCTGCCCCGGTGTCGGTGAAAAGACCGCTCAAAAACTAATCACCGAATTCGGAAGCATCGAGAATCTGCTGGAACATACCGACCAACTGAAAGGAGCGTTGAAAACCAAAGTGGAAACAAACAAGGAACTGATCACTTTTTCCAAATTCCTCGCCACGATCAAGATCGATGTTCCTATCCAACTCGAAATGGACAAGCTCGTCCGCGAACAAGCAGACGAGGATTCACTCCGCCGGATTTTTGAAGAACTGGAATTCCGGACACTTATCGACCGGGTACTGAAAAAGGAAAGTTCAAAAGGTGGAGTAACTACGCCTACCGGAAACAAAACGGCAACCCCTCAAAGTGCCCCCTCTCCTCTTCCTCTTTTTCCCGAAGAAGGAGGAGCCATCCAAGGCGATTTATTTGCGAATTTTACGGGCAACGAGGCAGGCGAAGCGAAAAAATCGAATCTAGAGACGTTAGAAACGCTTAACTGTGATTACCAACTCATTGATACAGAGAAGAAAAGAAGCGAAATTATTCAAAAGTTAATTACATCGAAAATTCTCTCGTTAGACACGGAGACCACAGGAACAGAACCAATGGATGCCGAACTGGTCGGAATGAGTTTCTCTATAACCGAAAATCAGGCCTTTTATGTTCCGGTCCCCGACAATCGTGATGAAGCGTTAAAAATAGTCAATGAGTTTCGACCGGTCTTCGAAAATGAGAATTCCCTGAAAGTCGGACAAAATATCAAGTACGACATGATCGTTCTTGAAAATTACGGAGTGCAGGTGAAAGGTGCACTCTTCGATACGATGATCGCCCACTATGTTCTTCAACCGGAACTTCGTCACGGAATGGACTATCTGGCAGAAATCTATCTTCACTATCAGACTATTCACATCGACGAACTGATAGGTCCGAAAGGAAAGAATCAGAAAAACATGCGCGATCTCGACCCGAAGGATGTCTACCGTTACGCATGCGAAGATGCAGACGTAACGCTGAAACTTAAAAATGTGCTGGAGAAGGAACTGAAAGAGAACGATGCCGAACGTTTGTTTTACGATATCGAAATGCCGCTCGTACCGGTATTGGTCAACATAGAACGAAACGGAGTGTTGCTGGATACAGATGCGCTCAAACAATCGTCTGTCCATTTCACCGCCCAGATGCAGCGCATCGAACAAGAGATTTACGAACTGGCGGGCGAAACCTTCAATATCGCTTCGCCCAAACAAGTCGGCGAGGTACTGTTTGACAAACTGAAGATCATAGAAAAAGCAAAGAAGACCAAAACCGGTCAGTACGTCACCTCGGAAGAAGTGCTCGAAAGTCTCCGGCACAAACATCCCGTAGTAGAAAAAATACTGGAACATCGCGGATTGAAAAAACTGCTGGGAACGTATATAGATGCACTTCCCCAACTGATTAACCCACGTACGGGACGGGTACACACATCCTTCAACCAGACTGTAACCTCTACCGGACGCCTCAGTTCGAGCAACCCGAACCTGCAGAATATTCCTATCCGCGACGAGAACGGCAAAGAAATCCGCAAGGCATTCATTCCGGACGAAGGCTGTCTTTTCTTCTCTGCCGACTATTCGCAGATAGAACTCCGTATCATGGCACATCTCAGCGAAGACAAAAATATGATCGATGCCTTCCTCAGCAATCATGATATCCATGCGGCAACAGCTGCCAAAATATATAAGATAGACCTGAAAGACGTCGACTCTGACATGCGCCGCAAGGCGAAAACCGCCAACTTCGGTATCATCTACGGCATCTCCGTATTCGGACTTGCCGAACGTATGAACGTAGACCGGAAAGAAGCCAAGGAACTGATCGACGGTTACTTCGAAACTTATCCAAGCGTCAAGGCTTATATGGATAAAAGCATCCAGGTAGCTCAGGAAAAAGGGTATGTAGAAACGATTTTCCACCGGAAACGCTTCTTGCCCGATATCAACTCACGAAATGCAGTTGTACGCGGCTATGCAGAACGAAATGCCATCAACGCACCAATTCAGGGAAGTGCCGCAGATATCATAAAAGTAGCAATGGCACGTATTTATCAGCGTTTCCAGACAGAAGGCATACAGGCCAAAATGATACTCCAAGTGCATGATGAATTGAACTTCAGTGTACCGATGAACGAAAAAGAACGGGTAGAAGAGATCGTCATTGAGGAAATGGAAAATGCATACCGCATGCATGTCCCCCTGAAAGCAGATTGCGGATGGGGCAAAAACTGGCTCGAAGCACACTAAAACAATGTTTATCCTACTATAGCAAAGCAGGGCTGAACAGCCAAATAAAGGAAAGAATGAGTTATAACATTATTTAACCCATTATCCAGAAAGCAAGAAAAAGGTTCACTTCCTCAACGAAGTGCTCCGTTCTATATCCGGCAGGTTGACTGCCGGATTTTTTTTTGTCACCAATCTTGGCAAAAAGCAAGATAGTTTTCCAGTCGACATCTGACATTTTGATATTATTTCAGCTTTATATTTGCATAAATACCGGATAAATATATAACTTTGCAGCGTAATACAAGAGTATTAATAGACAAATGAAAGTATAATTCTAAAATCAAATAGCCATGAAAACAAAAGTATCTTTAAAAATGTATGTTCTATCTGTAGTTCTTCTGATGACCTCTTTTGTTGCTTCTGCACGTAGTTATGATGGTCAGCTGGTTTATAATCCGGTAGAAGAAAATGGAGTAATGGTAGGTCAGACTGTTTACAAGATGAACGGAAACACACTTGCCAACTATATGAAATACAACTATAAGTACGACGACAATAAGCGCATGATTGAAAGCGAGACCTTGAAATGGAACAGTACTAAAGAAGAATGGGAAAAAGATCTCCGTATCCAATATGCTTATAAGGGAAAAACTGTAACGACCAATTACTATAAATGGAACACCAAGAAACGTGCTTACGTATTAGTTCCGGAGATGACAGTAACCATGGACAATACTAATTTGTAACAGCATTTTTTTAACAATATACTCTCTCATTCTAATATTCTAACAAAAAGAAAGCGCCGTTCCTGATGAAGAAACGGCGTTTTCGCGTATATTCGCAAAAGTGTAGATTTATAGCACAAAGAACCGATCCTGCAGACCTTTCAGAAAACTTCGGGAGATTATCAGATCGCTTTTATCATGAAAAGGCGGATAGAGCTGGCAACATTTCCCATCAATCATTGCAAGATAATTAACATTGACAATAGCTGACTGGCTAATCTGAATAAAAGCTTGTGAGTAACCAATGATATCTTCGGCTTTTGTATTTCGCTTCAAGTTCAACCGGGTCTGATTGAACAGAGCTACCTGCCACTGGCGCTTGTCTTTCAGATATTCGAAATACCCGATCTCTTCCAGCCGCAAAAGCTTGAAACCGGTCACCGTACTGATCATAAACATTCCCTGTTGCGGCATCAGGGCACTGACAGAAGAAGCAAAAGAGGACGAAGGAGCCACCGGTATCGAAGCGACAGCTTTCCGGTAGCGTTCTATAACGATCTTCAGATCTTCCGTCTCAAAAGGTTTCAACAAGAAATCAAAAGCGGACTCACGCAGAGCCTGAAGCAGATATTTATCATATGAAGTATAAAAAACAACTTTCATATCCCACAGCACTTCATCGCGTATCTCACTCAACAGGTTAAGCCCCAGCACATCCGGAAGCTCCACATCCAAGAACAACAGGTCCGGACGCAGTTCCATTATCATCTTTTTCCCTTTTGCTCCATTGCTTGCTGTTCCTTTTATTTCAAACTCCTGATAAGCGCCCAGCTCCCTGCGCAAAGCATCAATCGCAGTACGCTCATCATCCACAATAACAACTTTATATTTATCTTCTACATTCATCATAATTCATAAGAAAAATGAAACGGTATATACACAGACACTTGTGTACCGGTCTGACCATCGTTTCGGTTGGTTATGTCAAAACGCATTTTCTCGTTTTTATTCTTTGTATTAAGCAGCTGGACCGTTTGATAGAGCACTTTCAGTCCGGTTCCCGTCCCTTTAGTCGAAGAAACAACTTGCGGAAGATACCCTCGTCCATTGTCACAAACCAAGATACGGATTCCTTTTCCTTCACGGGAAACACGGACAGACAACTCCTTTTCTCCATCTTTTCCAGCCAGTCCGTGCTTAATCGCATTCTCTACCGGAATCTGAACAATCATGGAAGGAATCATGATACGTTTTGCATCCAGTCCCTCCTCTACTATCACCGACGCTGTAAAGCCTTCGCCGATACGACCGCTTTCGAGGCTGATATACGACTGCACGAAATCCAGTTCGTCCTGCAAAGATACGCTTAACTTTTCAGTCAGTTCAAGGCTCCGACGGAGATATTTGACCAGTTCCATCAAATTATTCTTCACTTCCTCCGACCCATTGAACTGATTAATCTCCCGTCCCAGCACATTGAAAGTGAAATGAGGAGAAATCCGGCTCCGCAAGTTCTCCATACGGACACGATTGATCTGCTGAAAGAAACGTTCGCGGAGAAACTCTCTCTTTTTCCTCATATACCAGATGATCACTACCGTTCCGGCTGCGAGCAACAGGCAGACAAGCACCCAGATATACATGCTCAGCCTCAAAACCCGTACCTCACCAGCCTGCCGTTGAATCTGCATTTCTTTGCGCAATACGATCGTATCCTGACGGTAACGCATATCCAGTTCGGCCACACGAGTACGAATCCGCTCGCTACGGATAGAGTCATTCAGTTGGTAATCACGCTTCAGATATTTATATGCATTGCGGTAGTCGCCGGCCTTTTCATAATAATGCTGCAGATATTGGTTGCGTATAGTGAGCATATTGGCATCCACATGGCCGGTAGAAGCAGTCCGTGCAATCATCTCCCTGGCACGTGCGATATTTCCTTTTTTCAAGGAAAGCTCAATCATCAGTGTCTCAATATAGTGCATGGCGGAGTTATTCTTTATCTCCGAAAAATAACGATAACCTTCATTCAGATTGTTTTCAGCAGAATCCAAACGGTTAGTCAGCAGATAAAGATCGCCCAGATTGACTTTCGAGAGATTACTTTCAAATACCATTTGCGGATAATTCGCTATCATATCAGCCGCCTGCCGCATATAAACCAGTGCTTCCTGATAATCTTTCTTGTAATAGTAATGATTCCCCCGATTATTGAGATACACCCACTTCTCGCTGACAGTCATTTCATCAAAAAACTGCCCTGCCAGCTCGTAATAATGATTTGACAAATCAAAGTCGCGCAAATCCATGTAAGTCTGTCCTAATCCGCAATAAACCGGAAACTTGGCATGTTCCGACAGGTGCAGGGAGTCGCAGATAAACAACGCCTTCCGATAATAAGAAGCGGTATGTGCCAGTTCCCCACGATGCAGATGAGCATCAGCCAGATTCATACAAATATCCGATAGAAGATGCGCCTTGTCTCCTTTCAGACGATAAGCGTAGGATTTCTCATAATAGGCAACTGCCGAATCGGGCTGATTGAGTTGCATCCAGACATTTCCCTCGATGTTATATACATCCGAAAGCACATCATTCCAGCGCGGGCAGGCAGTTGCACGCTTGTCATACTCTTTCACAGGGCGGTTATAATAGAGGATAGAATCAAAATCGGACGATACGAAAAAAGTCTTTCCATACAATGCCATCAGGCGGTAATATGTCATCGAATCCTGCGTCTGGTGGAGTGCATTACGCAATAAAGAACGCGAATAAGGCAAGTTAGAGAACAGAGAATCCTGTGCACGGACTTCCAAAGAGTCAATAAATGATTGCTCACACAAAGAGTGACTGCGATGCTTATCCACACAACTGCAGCTCAACCATATCACCAACCCTATCAACCCAAATAGCTTCATAGCAGATTTCGCTTTATTTCGTCCCCTCGTCCGTGTCTAATTTTGAATGCCACAAAAATACATTAATTATATTGAATCTCAACGAAATTTATTATTTTTTTAATACCTTTGCGCCCATATAAACATGAGTAACTGACCTAATGAGTCCATTGAACTTTACCCACATTCTGACACAGGCAGTCGATGAGCTATCGGAAAGCGAATCTTACAAAGGGCTGTTTCATCAACATAAAGATGGCGAACCATTGCCCTCTGCTAAAGTTTTGTATGAAATTATCGAGCTTTCACGTGCCATTCTCTTCCCCGGATACTACGGAAATTCCACCATCAACAGCCGGACAATCAATTATCACATCGGTGTAAATATCGAAAAGTTATTTGACTTGCTCACAGAGCAAATCCTTGCCGGATTATGTTTCGGAACGACAGAAGGAAAATGCAACGTCTGCTCGGAGTCGAGAAGAGAAGAAGCTGCCCGACTAGCCGCGAAGTTTATCAGTAAACTACCCGCTATGAGAAGAATACTGGCAACGGATGTAGAAGCCGCCTACAACGGCGACCCTGCTGCCAAGAGCTACGGTGAAGTTATTTTCTGTTATCCCGCTATCAAAGCGATCAGCAATTATCGTATTGCACACGAACTGCTAGAACTGGGTGTTCCCCTGATTCCGCGCATGATTACGGAAATGGCACATAGCGAAACGGGAATCGACATCCATCCGGGAGCGAAAATAGGCAGTCACTTTACCATAGACCACGGAACGGGTGTCGTGATCGGTGCAACAAGCATCATCGGAAATAATGTCAAATTATATCAGGGTGTCACCCTGGGAGCGAAAAGCTTCCCGCTGGATGCCGACGGAAAACCGATCAAGGGCATTCCCCGCCACCCGATTCTGGAGGACAATGTCATTGTCTACTCCAATGCTACTATCTTGGGAAGAATTACTATCGGAAGAGACGCCACCGTAGGAGGTAATATCTGGGTAACAGAGAATATCCCCGCCGGAGCGAAAATAGTACAAACAAAAGCAAAGAAATAAAATCAATTAACTATATATGAGCGAACAATTCGAGATGATAGCCAAGACCTTCCAGGGACTGGAAGAGATCCTTGCTGAAGAACTTACAACACTGGGAGCCAACGATATCCAGATAGGACGCCGCATGGTTTCATTTACAGGAGACAAGCGTATGATGTACAAGGCAAATTTCTGCCTCCGTACTGCTATCCGCATTCTAAAACCGATCAAGAATTTTACGGCAAAGGATGCTGATGAAGTTTACAACCAGATACAGGCTATTCCATGGGAAGAGTATCTTGATGTAAACAAGACGTTTGCGATAGATGCAGTTGTATTCAGCGAGGAATTCCGTCATTCCAAGTTTGTATCGTATAAGGTGAAGGATGCTATTGTGGATTATTTCCGCGAAAAGACAGGCAAACGTCCGTCGGTACGCATCAATAATCCGGATGTACTGCTCAATATTCACATTGCACATACCACTTGTACGTTGTCGCTGGACTCTTCCGGAGAATCGCTTCATCGTCGCGGATACCGTCAGGAACAGGTAGAAGCTCCGCTGAACGAAGTATTGGCTGCCGGTATGGTTCTGATGACAGGATGGCGCGGCGAATGTGACCTGATTGACCCGATGTGCGGTTCGGGAACGATTCCTGTGGAAGCAGCACTGATAGCAAGAAACATCGCTCCGGGAGTATTCCGCAAAGGATTCGCATTTGAGAAATGGGTGGATTTCGATTCGGAGATGTTCGACGAGATTTACAATGATGATAGCCAGGAGCGCGAATTTACGCATAAGATTTACGGATATGACAACAGTCCGAAAGCGAACGAAATAGCAACACATAATATAAAAGCGGCAGGCGTATCCAAGGATGTGACACTGAAACTGCAACCGTTCCAGCAGTTTGAACAACCGCAGGAAAAGTCCATTATCGTCATGAATCCCCCTTATGGTGAACGTATCTCCACCAATGACTTGCTTGGATTGTACCAGATGATTGGTGAGCGTCTGAAACATGCATTTGTAGGAAACGAAGCCTGGGTACTCTCTTACCGCGAAGAATGTTTCGATCAGATTGGCCTGAAAGCAAGTCAGAAAGTACCGTTATTCAATGGTGCACTGGAATGCGAGTTCCGCAAATATGAGATTTTCGACGGAAAATATAAAGAGTTCAAGAGTCAGGAGGGAGAAGGAGAAGAGAAAAAAGAGACAGAAGGAAGCTATGATGCTTCGAACCCCCGGGAAAGAAAAGAATTCAAGCCACGTGGGGAAGGAGAATTCAGACCCAGACGGGAAGGTGAGTTCAAACCGCGTCGCGAAGGGGAATTCAAGCCACGCAGAGAAGGTGAATATAAACCACGCCGCGAAGGAGAGTACAAACCACGTCGGGAGGGTGACTTCAAACCCAGACGAGAAGAAGGAAGCTTTACACGGGATGACAGGGACAGAAAGCCGAGAGGCGAGTTCCGGGGAGAAAGAGATTCGAGAGCTCCGAGAGAGTTCAGAGGAAATCGGGAGCCCAGAATTCCGAAGAAGGAAGAAGAGTAATTTCATTCCTTCATTGACTATCAATATAAGGTTGCAAAATGCGACCTTATCAATATTTGGAAAAGGCCTATCATCCGACAAGGAAAGGTATGCCATTCAAATAAAGACAACCTCCTTGGACAGGGTAAAAATAGAAGGATTTAAAAACAAATAAAGTAAAAAGCAATGAGTAAAATTGGAAAAAGAGCCATCTTGATATTGCTGGCACTACCAATCGTAATCAATGTTATGGCACAGGAAACTAAAAAGCTGACACTGGAAGATTTGATTCCAGGTGGCGAAACCTACCGCCATGCAGAAAACCTGTACGGCCTGCAATGGTGGGGAGATGTGTGTATCAAACCAAGTACCGACACCATCTACACCGTCCAGCCCCAAACGGGGAAAGAGGCGGTACTCACTACCCTTGAACAAATCAACAAAGTACTTGCAGACCATAAAGCAGGGAAACTGTCGACCCCGTATTCTATCCTTTACCCATGGGCAGACAAGCCGCAAATGCTACTGAAAGTATCCGGCAAGTTCATCGTATACGATTTCAAGAACAACCGGATTGTCAGCACACTGAAACTGAAGGAGAAAGCAGCTAACGAGGACTATTGCGCAGCCAACGGAAACGTAGCCTACACAGTAAACAATAACCTGTATGTGAACGAACAGGCCATCACTAACGAGCCCGAAGGCATTGTCTGCGGTCAGTCCGTACACCGCAATGAATTCGGCATCAACAAAGGCACTTTCTGGAGCCCGAAAGGAAACTTGCTCGCTTTCTACCGCATGAACGAAAGCATGGTCACGCAATATCCGCTTGTAGACATCACCGCACGCGTAGGGGAAGTGAACAACGTCCGTTATCCAATGGCGGGAATGACCAGCCACCAAGTAAAAGTAGGCATCTACAACCCTGCTACCGAAAAGACGATCTATCTGGATGCAGGCGATCCGACCGACCGTTATTTCACTAATATCAGCTGGTCGCCGGACGAAAAAAGCCTCTACCTTATCGAGCTGAACCGCGACCAGAACCACGCCGTACTTTGCCAATATGATGCAACGACAGGCAAACTGACGGGCAAACTGCTGGAAGAAACGCACCCTAAATATGTAGAGCCTCAGCACCCCATCGTATTCTTACCGTGGGATAACAATAAATTCATCTACCAAAGCCAGCGCGACGGATACAATCACCTATACCTATGCGACATCACCACCAGCCTCAAAGGCGACTGGAAAAGCGAAGCCGCAGGCGGCAAGCATATCGAATACATCCCGGTGAAACAACTGACCGAAGGTAAATGGCTGGTAGGCGACATTCTGGGCTTCAACGCGAAGCGGAAGGAAGTCATCTTCCAGGCAGTAGACGGCAAAGGCTGCAATAACTTTGCGGTGAATGTAAACACAGGAAAACGAAGTCTCCCGTTCAGTTTCCGTTCTACCACCGAAGGAGAACACAACGGAACGCTCAGCGCATCGGGAACCTACCTCATCGACCGTTATTCGACTCCTACCCTTCCGCGCTGCATTGACATCGTGGATACCAAAAGCCTGAAAACAGTCAACCTGCTGACCGCCCTAAACCCGTATGAGGGGTATCAGATGCCCACCATCGAAACCGGTACCATTAAAGCTGCAGACGGAACCACCGACCTATATTACCGCCTCACCAAACCCGCAGACTTCGACCCGAACAAGAAGTATCCGGTCATCGTCTACGTATACGGCGGGCCACACGCGCAACTCGTCACCGGCGGCTGGCTGAACGGTTCCCGCGGATGGGACATCTACATGGCCAACAAAGGCTATATCATGTTCACCCTCGATAACCGGGGCAGTGCCAACCGGGGACTGGAATTTGAAAACGCCACCTTCCGCCGGCTCGGCATTGAAGAAGGCAAAGACCAGGTGAAGGGCATTGAATTTCTGAAATCTCTCCCCTACATAGACGGAAACCGCATCGGCGTGCACGGATGGAGCTTCGGAGGTCACATGACCACTGCCCTGCTGCTCCGCCACCCGGAAATATTCAAGGTAGGCGTAGCCGGCGGACCTGTCATCGACTGGGGATACTACGAAGTGATGTACGGCGAACGCTACATGGATACTCCGGAAAGCAACCCGGAAGGCTACAAAGAATGTGACCTGAAGAACCTTGCCGGACAGTTAAAAGGTCATCTGCTCATTATCCATGACGACCACGACGACACCTGCGTACCGCAACACACACTTTCGTTTATGAAAGCCTGTGTAGACGCCCGCACTTATCCCGACCTGTTTATTTACCCGTGCCACAAGCACAACGTATCAGGCCGCGACCGCGTACATCTGCATGAGAAAATCACCCGGTACTTTGAGCAGAACCTATAAAGACCGACAGCCCACAGTACCATACCGAAAAGCTCATAACTGAAAACCCATAACCCAATACTCATTATGAAAATATTATTACTAGGCTCGGGTGGCCGCGAACATGCACTGGCATGGAAAATTGCCCAAAGTCCGAAAGTTGAAAAGCTGTACATCGCTCCGGGAAACGCCGGAACAACCGCCGTAGGCGAGAATGTCAACATCAAAGCTACCGACTTTGAAGCGATCAGCGCTTTCGCTCTGAAAGAAAACATCGAAATGGTGGTAGTAGGTCCCGAAGATCCATTGGTAGAAGGCATCTACGACTATTTCCAGAATCGTCCCGAACTGAAACATATCGCCGTTATCGGTCCGTCCGCCAACGGAGCACAGCTGGAGGGCAGCAAGGAGTTTGCCAAAGGCTTCATGATGCGTCACCGAATCCCGACAGCCCGATATAAAAGTATCACAACCGAAAACCTTGAAGAAGGGCTGGCTTTCCTCGAAACGCTGGAAGCCCCTTACGTACTGAAGGCAGACGGACTCTGTGCCGGAAAAGGCGTTCTCATTCTCCCTACGCTGGACGAAGCCAAGAAAGAACTGAAGGAAATGCTTGGCGGCATGTTCGGCTCCGCATCGGCAACAGTCGTTATTGAAGAGTTTCTGAGCGGCATCGAATGTTCCGTATTCGTGCTTACCGACGGCGAACACTACAAAGTACTCCCCGTAGCGAAAGACTACAAACGCATCGGCGAAGGAGACAAAGGTCTCAACACAGGCGGTATGGGCAGCGTGACTCCGGTTCCGTTTGCCGACGAAGAATACATGGAGAAAGTACGCACCCGCATCATCGAACCGACCATCAACGGGCTGAAAGAAGAAAACATCGTCTACAAAGGCTTCATCTTCCTCGGACTGATCCGAGTGAAAGGCGAACCGATGGTAATCGAATATAACGTCCGCATGGGCGATCCGGAGACAGAAAGCGTCATGCTCCGCATTCAGAGCGACTTTGTAGAATTGCTGGAAGGCACAGCCGCAGGCAACCTCGACGAAAAGACGCTGGTGATAGACCCGCGTTCGGCAGGCTGCGTTATCCTCGTGAGCGGCGGTTACCCCGAAGCATACGAAAAAGGCTTCCCTATCAGCGGTCTGGAACAGGCTGCCGCTACCGAAAGCATCATTTTCCATGCCGGAACAGCCATGAAGGACGGACAAATCGTAACGAACGGAGGACGCGTGATCGCTGTCTGCTCTTACGGGGCCACGAAGGAAGAAGCACTGGCACAGAGCTATAAAGTGGCAGACATGATCAACTTTGACAAGAAGTATTTCCGTCACGATATCGGATTCGACTTATAATGAGAAACAAGAGACTACAAGGTCAGGTCACAGCAGGGCGGTGGACACTCCCTGCTGCCATTTTCATCTGCACCCTTTGTTGGGTGCTGACCTCTGTCCTATTGCCGGGACTCACCATGCCGGCGGGCGAAGAAGGTGGTTCCGTCCTCTGGCAGTCCGCCCGCACGCTGTTGCTTCCCACATGGGCAGAACACCTTGTCAGTTTTCTTATCTACGCAGCTGCCGGCTATTTCCTGATTGAGCTGAACAACCGGTTCGGCATCATTCGTATGCGGGCTTCCGTACAGACGGCCATTTATTTTCTGCTGGTCACGGTCTGCCCGGAAATGCACCTGCTGTATGCAGGAGACGTGGCTGCCATTGCCTTTTTATTCTCCATCTATTTTCTGTTCAAGAGTTATCAACAGTCGCAGGCGGCAGGATATTTGTTCTATTCCTTCCTCTTTATCGGTGCAGGAAGCATTTTCTTTCCCCAGCTCACCTTCTTTTCGGTGCTCTGGCTGTTTGAGGCATACCGTTTCCAATCGCTTACGTTCCGCAGTTTCTGCGGTGCATTAATAGGATGGACGATGCCCTATTGGATGCTGTTCGGACATGCTTTCTTCCACGATCAGATGGAGCTGTTCTATCACCCATTCAGGGAACTGGCTACTTTTGGAGATTTACTCAACCTGCAGGTACTCCAGCCTTGGGAACTGGCAACACTCGGTTACCTGTTTGTGTTATTCATCGTCAGCGCCGCCCATTGCGTCGTTGCCGGATTCGAAGACAAGATACGTACACGTGCCTATTTACAATTTCTCATAGACCTGACGCTCTTCCTCTTCATACTGATTGCGCTGCAACCGTCGCAATGCAGCAACCTTCTGCCGTTGCTTATGATAAGCAGCAGTATACTGATCGGACACCTTTTCGTGCTGACCAACAGCAAAACATCGAATGTATTTTTCATTGTTTCTCTGGTCTGCCTCATCCTCTTATTCGGTTTTAACGTATGGACGCTTTTATAGACTCAACAATACAACTCCTCATCGAATGGGGACTTCCGGGATTGTTTATCTCGGCCCTACTTGCAGGGAGTATCATACCGTTCAGTTCCGAACTGGTGCTGGTAGCACTGGTGAAACTCGGTCTGAACCCTACCGCCTGTATATTGGCTGCCGCGCTCGGCAACACCGCAGGCGGAATGACCTGTTACTATATGGGACGTCTGGGCAAAATAAGCTGGATTGAGAAATACTTCAAAGTAAAGAAAGAGAAAGTAGACAAAATGATGAAGTTCCTGCAAGGAAAGGGAGCATTGATGGCATTTTTCGCCTTCCTGCCAGCTGTCGGAGAAGTAATCTCCATCGCACTGGGATTCATGCGAAGCAATGTATGGCTTACCACCGCTTCCATGTTTGCCGGGAAACTGATACGCTACATCTTACTTTTATACGTGCTGGAAAGCGCATGGAATGTTGTTGCAGGATGAAAAGAGTAATTGAAAAGACTGACGACGGGAGTGCTACCCTATTTGTTCCGGAATTGAATGAACATTATCATTCGACCAAAGGAGCACGTACGGAATCGCAGCATATTTTCATCAATATGGGACTGAAAGCCTCCGATTCCCCCTCCCCACATATCTTGGAGATCGGTTTCGGAACAGGACTGAATGCCTGGCTTACCCTTGAAGAAGCAGAAAGAAGCGGACGCAACGTACACTATACAGGCCTCGAACTCTACCCGTTGGAATGGCAGATGGTGGAGCAACTGGGATATATAGGGAAAGAGAATGATGAGCATTCAGCGATCAATAGCGGACAACAAGCAGCCATCGATCTATTCAGAGGCATTCATACATCACCGTGGGAAGAAGAAATATCCTTTACCCCACACTTCACTCTCTGTAAAATACAAGCCGACGTTAATAAATGGATAATGAATAATGAACAATGGGCAATAAACCGTACCATTACACAGCACAGCCATTCTCCATTGTCCATTATCCATTCTCCATTATCATTTGACGTTATCTATTTCGATGCCTTCGCTCCGGAAAAGCAACCGGAAATGTGGTCGCAGGAACTATTTAACCGTTTATATGTTTTATTAAATGAAGGAGGCATCCTCACCACTTATTGCGCCAAAGGAGTCATCCGGCGCATGTTGCAGGCAGCAGGCTTTACCGTAGAGCGCCTTCCCGGTCCTCCGGGAGGAAAGCGGGAAATACTACGTGCCCTGAAGCCGAAAGAAAAGCAAGAAGCTGAAATATAGAAATACAGAGATACAAGGAAAAAGTAGCAACCCCCGATATTAATACAATAGTCATGAAACAACAACTAAAAGATCTGAAAACACTCCTTCTTCTTGGCTCCTGCCTCCTGTTGGCAGCCTGCACGGGCCGAACGTCCAAAGCAAGCGGCAACGAAGAAGCAAAACCGGTCATTACCGTCACCATTGAACCGCAACGCTACTTCACGGAAGCGATTGCCGGTGACAAGTTTACGGTAGTGAGCATGGTCCCGAAAGGTTCCAGTCCGGAGACATACGACCCGATTCCTCAACAACTGGTATCCCTGGGAGACAGCAAAGCATACCTCCGCATCGGCTACATCGGCTTTGAGCAGACCTGGATGGACCGGCTGATGAATAACACTCCGCACATCCAAGTATTCGACACCTCAAAAGGTGTAGACCTAATTCTGAACAACAACGAACAGGAACACACAGCCGGACATCATGACCACGACGGGCACAATCATGCCGTAGAACCACATATATGGAACTCTACCACCAACGCCCTGATACTTGCCGGAAACACCTTTAAGGCACTTTGCATGCTCGACAAGCCCAACGAGGCCTATTATCTGGCACGCTACGACTCCCTCTGCCGTCGTATCCAACATACCGACAGCCTCATCCGCCGGCAACTTTCCGCCCCGAAATCGGCCAAATCCTTTATGATTTACCATCCGGCTCTCTCCTACTTCGCCCGCGACTACGGACTGCATCAGATTTCAATCGAGGAAGGCGGTAAAGAACCTTCACCTGCCCATCTGAAAGAACTGATAGACTTGTGCAAATCGGAAAAAGTAGGTGTCATCTTCGTACAACCGGAGTTCGACAAGCGCAACGCAGAGACCATCGCGCAGCAAACCGGCACAAAGGTAGTCCCCATCAACCCGTTAAGTTATGACTGGGAGACAGAAATGCTGAACGTAGCCAAAGCACTCACCCCTATGGACCCCGAATAAAAACGGGACTCTATAGAATGAATGACCGAATCATACATAAACGAAGTAACTCTCCAAATATGAAACCGATTATCGAAATAAAGAACCTTGCTGCCGGATACGACGGTCGTACTGTACTCCACGACGTAAACCTGAACGTTTACGAACGGGACTTTCTGGGCATCATCGGTCCGAACGGAGGCGGCAAGACGACACTGATCAAGTGCATCCTCGGTCTGCTGAAACCGACTGCCGGAGAAATCATCTTCCACACTCCTACAGAACCATCCGGCACGCCCCAAACCGTCACTTCCGGTGCTCAGACTTCCCTCGGCTATCTGCCACAGTACAGCACCATCGACCGGAAGTTTCCGATTTCGGTGGAGGAAGTGATTCTCTCCGGACTAAGTATCCAGAAATCACTGACTTCCCGCTTCACTCCCGAACAGAAGGAGAAAGGCAAACAAATCATCGTCCGCATGGGACTCGAAGGACTCGAGCACCGTTCCATCGGCCAACTTAGCGGCGGACAACTACAGCGTGCACTGCTCGGACGCGCCATTATCTCCGATCCTTCGGTACTGATTCTCGACGAACCCAGCACGTACATCGACAAACGTTTTGAAGCACGCCTCTACGAACTGTTGGCTGAAATAAACAAGGAATGCGCCATCATCCTCGTCAGCCATGACATCGGCACCGTACTGCAACAAGTAAAGTCCATCGCCTGCGTCAACGAAACACTGGACTACCACCCCGATACGGGCGTCTCTACAGAATGGCTGGAAAAGAACTTCAACTGCCCCATCGAACTGTTAGGACACGGCACGTTGCCACACCGCGTTCTCGGTGAACATCACCATCATCACTAAACGTTCACTGTAAAATGTACGTCCAGGAACTACTGTACTATATTGAAAAGGGAACATATACAAACATTTCGTCCCACTTCCTTCCAAACAGAAAAGAAATGGGACGAAACAATATCATATAAAATAATGACTTCTTACAATCTCTGAATTTCTTCAGGTACTCAATCCATTCTTCCAGTGGAGTAACGGCTACTTTATTGAATTCATTCACACGAATCAGGAAATACTCCGGAAAAACTTCTGCGGGAAGTTTACGGACGAGGGCATCCTTTTCTTTAGTGGTTATTTCGAGCCGATCTCCGGTGTGTACTCCCGTAAAGTTATTCTGACCATGATACAAATAATCGCCCCCTTTGCCGATATCGAAGTAGAGGATACTTATAGAATAAATCTTTTTCACCTCGTAGTAGCGTTCACCCAAAGAAATATGTTCCATAATCACTTTCGCCACTCCGTAAAGGATGCGTTCCAGATAATATAACTCACGGGTATTCTGAATCTCTACAATGATTATTTCATCTTTACTATTTCTGGCTTTGATGTCCACACGGTTGAACTTATCATCAATGGTCTGCTGATTACTTTCACTGCCCAATCAAAACGTATATATCTGTCCTGTTGTTCCATATCAGTCTCTTTTTTAAGTTATTGCAAAGCTACGATTTTTCTGATAATGCTAAGAAAAAGATCAAAACAAATCAGGAATGAATGCACAATAAGTCACCGAGAGAAGTATAACATCCAATATACAGGCTATATATGGCCTGCATATTGGATCTATACATGCTGTACGCTGTATCTATATGTCCTGCACGTTGGAACGATATCACCAACAAACAGCCATTCCTGATGCTAGTTGGAGCCAAATTTGTACAGAAATGAAGAATATCACTTCATCAAAAGAACAATTCTATAATCCGAACCAGACTAAATATGGAGGCATCAGACTGCAGGATGGCTTGTGAAAGTTGCCCTGCCGACCCACCTCCCAAAGAGGATGTCACCCTTAATACCCCATAGGGCAGGACACCCTCTTGTTGATTCTCCAATTTCACTAAAAGGACATAAGATAAAGTAAATCACCTTTCTGTTACTTAATATTTCTTACTTTCTGCCTCATTATCCTTACAAATCACTATCTTTGCGCCCACGTAATCTGTTTTTAACGAAAAATCGACGATAGTGCTAATGAAACAGTACAGAACTATAAACAACCTTGTAGGTTGGATTACCTTCATTATTGCGGCAACGGTCTACTGCCTGACGATAGAACCTACTGCCAGTTTTTGGGATTGTCCCGAGTTTATAACTACCGGTTATAAACTGGAAGTAGGACACCCGCCCGGCGCACCCTTCTTTATGTTGGTAGCGAATCTCTTTTCTCAATTCGCCTCCGATGTAACTACCGTAGCGAAGATGGTAAACTACATGAGTGCCCTCATGAGCGGCGCCTGTATCCTGTTCCTTTTCTGGAGCATCACCCACCTGGTTCGCAAACTGGTGATCACCGACGAAAACAATATCACGACAGGCCAGCTTATCACAGTGATGGGTAGCGGACTGGTCGGCGCATTGGTCTATACATTCAGCGATACCTTCTGGTTCTCTGCCGTAGAAGGCGAAGTATATGCTTTCTCCTCCCTGTTCACAGCCGTTGTATTCTGGCTGATTCTGAAATGGGAAGACGTAGCCAATCAGCCCCACAGCGACCGTTGGCTGATTCTGATCGCATATCTGACCGGATTGAGTATCGGTGTCCACCTGCTAAACCTCCTCTGCCTGCCGGCAATCGTACTGGTTTACTACTACAAGAAAACGCCGAACGCCACCGCTAAAGGCTCCTTGCTCGCCCTCCTCGGATCGGGTGTACTCGTTGCTGCCGTGCTTTATGGCATCGTGCCGGGTATCGTAAAAGTGGGCGGCTGGTTCGAACTGCTATTCGTCAACGGACTGGGTATGTCGTTCAACTCAGGCGTAGTGGTATATATCATTCTGCTTGCCGCAATCCTTATCTGGAGTGTGTACGAAAGCTACACCGAAAAGAGCAGACTCCGTATGGCGATCTCCTTCATCCTGACCATTGCCCTGCTGGGTATTCCGTTCTACGGTCATGGAGTGAGCAGTATTCTGATCGGTATTGTAGTTATCGCCTTATTAGGCATTTACCTTGCACCGCAGGTACAGGAAAAGATCAAAGAGAAATGGCGCATTTCTGCCCGTACCATGAATACAGCACTGCTGTGTACGATGATGATCGTGATCGGTTACTCTTCTTATGCACTGATCGTGATCCGTTCTACCGCCAATACTCCGATGGACCAGAACTCTCCAGAAGATATCTTCACGCTGGGCGAATATCTGGGCCGTGAACAATACGGAACCCGTCCCCTTTTCTACGGTCCCGCTTTCTCTTCGAAGGTAGCGCTTGACGTGAAAGACGGATACTGCGTTCCCCGCCAATCACAGACGGGAAGCAAATACGTCCGCAAAGAAAAGACTTCACCGGACGAAAAAGACTCATACATCGAACTTCCGGGACGTATCGAATACGAATACGCTCAGAATATGCTTTTCCCACGTATGTACAGCTCGGCACACTCTTCCCTCTACAAGCAGTGGGTAGACATCAAAGGGCATGACGTACCCTACGACCAATGCGGTGAAATGGTAATGGTCAACGTACCAAACCAATGGGAAAACATCAAATTCTTCTTCTCCTACCAGCTCAACTTCATGTACTGGCGCTACTTCATGTGGAACTTTGCCGGACGACAAAACGATATCCAGAGCAGCGGAGAAATAGAACACGGCAACTGGATCACCGGAATCCCGTTTATCGACAACCTGCTGGTGGGCAATCAGGAACTGCTTCCGCAGGATCTCAAAAACAACAAAGGACACAACGTATTCTACTGCCTGCCTCTGCTGCTCGGCTTGATCGGACTCTTCTGGCAAGCCTACCACAGCCAACGGGGTATCCAGCAGTTCTGGGTCGTATTCTTCCTGTTCTTTATGACAGGCATCGCCATCGTGCTCTACCTCAACCAGACACCTGCACAGCCGCGCGAACGTGACTACGCATATGCTGGCTCGTTCTATGCCTTCGCCATCTGGGTCGGTATGGGAGTCGCGGGTATCATCCGTCTGCTGCAGGATTACTGCAAGATGAAAGAGGTTCCGGCTGCCGCACTCGCATCAGTACTCTGCCTGCTTGTTCCCATTCAAATGGCAGGACAAACGTGGGACGATCACGACCGCAGCGGTCGCTTCGTAGCCCGTGACTTCGGTCAGAACTACCTGATGACATTGCAGGAAGAAGGGAATCCGATCATCTTCACCAACGGTGACAACGATACTTTCCCGTTGTGGTACAATCAGGAAACAGAAGGTTTCCGTACCGACGCACGTACCTGTAACCTCAGTTACTTGCAGACCGACTGGTACATCGACCAGATGAAACGTCCGGCCTACGACTCTCCTTCGCTCCCGATCACTTGGGATCGTGTGGAATACGTGGAGGGACAGAACGAATACATCCCCATCCGTCCGGAAGTAAAAAAGAACATCGACCAAATGTATGCGCAAGCAGACAGCGCGCTCGAAAACGGAAATCCGGAAGTAATGAACGAACTGAAAGAACAGTTCGGAGAAAACCCGTACGAACTGAAGAATATCCTCAAATACTGGGTACGCTCGGATAAGGAAGGATTGCGTGTCATCCCTACTGACAGCATCGTAATGAAGATCGACAAGGAAGCTGTCCGCCGTTCCGGCATGAAAATACCGGAAGCATTGGGCGACTCCATCCCCGAATACATGACTATCTTGCTGAGAGACGCCAACGGCAGCCCGAAACGCGCCCTCTACAAGAGCGAACTGATGATGCTCGAAATGCTTGCCAATGCCAACTGGGAACGTCCTATCTACATGGCCATCACCGTAGGCAGCGAAAACCATCTCGGCATGGACAACCACTTCATGCAGGAAGGACTGGCATACCGCTTCACTCCGTTCGATACGGATAAGCTGAACAGCAAGATCAACAGCGAAAAGATGTACGACAACCTGATGAACAAGTTCAAGTTTGGCGGCATCGAGAAACCGGGCATCTATATCGACGAAAACGTGATGCGTATGTGCTACACACACCGCCGCATCTTCACACAACTTGTAGGACAACTCATCAAGGAAGGCAAGAAGGACAAGGCACTCGCCGCCCTCGACTACGCCGAGAAGATGATTCCGTCATACAACGTACCATACGACTGGGCAAACGGCGCTTTCCAAATGGCGGAAGCCTACTACCAGCTAGGACAAAACGAGAAAGCGAACAAAATCATCGACGAGCTTGCCAACAAGTCTCTCGAATACATGGTCTGGTATCTCAGCCTGACTGATTATCAGCTTTCCATCGCCAGCGAAAACTTCATGTACAACGCAGGATTGCTCGACGCGGAAGTACGCCTGATGGAGAAATACAAATCAGAAGATCTGGCAAAACATTACTCGGAACAACTCGACCAGCTATACAGCGAGTACGTTGCGAGAATGAAAGGGAAATAACTAACGTTGAGGATAAGCATGTATCAGAAGTCTATGCCCATCTCTTAATCGCGAATGACGCGGATAACACGGATTCTACATCAGAAAAAGTCCGCGTTATCCGCGTCATCCGTGTTTAAAAAGTTCTCAACATATTTATAATTAACTATCTATCAACAGCATGTTTATAGAACAACCACCTTGGTTCTTCCGAGCGCTGTATCCACAAGCCATCTTCCGGATGGACCCGAACGAACGGGCAGTCTACCTGACTTTTGACGACGGCCCTATACCGGAAGTTACCCCTTGGGTACTGGAGCTACTGAAGAAACACGATATTAAAGCTACTTTCTTTATGGTAGGTGACAATATCCGCAAACACCCGGACGAATACCGGATGGTGGTAGAACACGGACACCGCATCGGCAACCATACCTTCAACCACATCCGCGGCTTTGAATACTCGAATCCGGATTATCTGGCAAACACCAGAAAAGTAGACGAAATGATCCACTCAGACCTGTTCCGTCCACCACACGGGCACATGGGATTCCGGCAATATTACACCCTTCGCCACCATTACCGTATCATCATGTGGGATCTCGTAACCCGTGATTACAGTAAGCGAATGCGCCCGGAACAGGTACTGAACAACGTAAAACGTTACGTACGCAACGGCTCTATCATCACTTTCCACGACTCCTTGAAATCATGGAACAACGGGAACCTGCAATATGCCCTCCCCCGTGCCATCGAGTTTCTGAAAGCGGAAGGGTATACGTTCAAAGTATTTTAATTACCGATAAGGTTTTCGTTCATATCCATTATGAAAAAGCTCCTCTCCTCAGACCGAATTAAAGCCGAAGCACTACGTCTCGGCTTTTCCGCCTGTGGACTGGCGCCTGCCGAAGCTGTGGATGAAACTGTGGCTACCGCCTTCCGCCAATGGCTGGCGGACGGCTGCCAGGCAGAGATGGCGTATATGCAGAATTATGAGGATAAACGGCTCGATCCGCGCTTGTTGGTGGAAGGGGCACGTACGGTTATCAGCGTTGCGCTTAATTATTATCCGGCAACGAAGATTCCCGAAGGCGAGTATCAGATAGCATGGTACGCATATGGAAAAGATTATCACGATGTCATGAAGGTTAAACTGAAGGAACTTTTCGAGTTTATACAGAAAGAAGTTTCATCCTCCGAAGCTGAGATTACCACACCACCGGTTCAAGGTCGTATATTCTGCGATACAGCTCCTATACTGGAACGTTATTGGGCATGGCGCTCCGGCTTAGGCTGGATAGGAAAGAATACCCAGCTCATCATCCCCCGCTCCGGTTCCTTCTTCTTTTTGGGAGAAATTATCATTGATCTGGAAGCTGACAGCTATGACTCTCCACAGCGCAACCAATGCGGCTCGTGTACACGTTGTCTGGATGCTTGCCCGACAAAAGCATTAGAAGGACCTTTCAGACTCAATTCCGAAAGATGTCTTTCGTATCTTACCATCGAATACCGCGGGGATTTAAAGCCCGAAACGGGCAAAAAAATGGGGAATAAGATATATGGCTGTGACGAGTGTCTGAAAGCTTGTCCCTGGAATCGCTTCGCCCGTCCTTGCAGGACGGCGGAATTTCAACCGTCCCCTTCTTTGTTGAGTATGAGAAAGGACGACTGGCATTCGCTGAGCGAAGAGCAATATAAAAACGTTTTCAAGGGTAGTGCGGTGAAAAGAGCCAAGTATAATGGACTGATGCGTAATATTCAGGCGATTCATTCAAAATCCACACGCAACAATAGCACAAATTAATTTGATCTCTTAGATGCCAGTATTATTTCAAAACCTCATCAAGAGATTATTAATATAATATACTTTATCAAGAATAATACTTTAGTAAAGTTAACAGCTGATATTTTTATTGTTACCTCTAAATATACGTCCAAATTACATGTCATAAAACATACGAAACAAATATACATTCCCGATAATTATGATTATATTTAAGGTAATAATCTTTTCTTAAATTTAAATCATAACATCATGAAAACAAAAACATTTTTATTAACTCTATGCTCTGTATTTATAATATGGAGTTGTGAACAGGATTCATCTTTGTCCTCATTAGGAGGAAACTCAAAATTAGAAAATGAAATAGCCGATAAAGCACTAGTTGCAAATTCAGGCAGTACTTCTAACTCTAGAGACATTCTATATCACATTCATTTCGATAATGCTACAGGACGATTTATTCTAATTTACCTCCCTAGTGATGCCTATGCACTTCTATTTGGAGGTACTTCAGGTGGTGAGCTTGGTGGAAGCGGGAACAGTAATAAAGGAACAGGTACCATCGCCTTTCCCTTACCTGCAGAATCTACTCCGCCAACAGAGCAAACTCTGAATTATATATTAGACATTTATGTTACTGGTGAAAACAAAATATTATATCCTCCCCTTCTCCTACCATATTACCACAATGCTACTGGAATGCCTATCAGATTCGAAACAGGTGAAGAGGAGCAAACGGAACAGTACTTTGACAGAAATCAGTATTCAGATATTTTTTATAATGCGAAAAGGTCTGATTTTGTAATTATGAAAAGCGAACTGGAGAGGGCTGATAAAATAAAGTATTCAAATGACAAATTGGTAATTTCCAATCCTGCAGAAGGCCAAGAAGAAACAACAGAAAGCACCGTTTTCTACATCATCAAAGATGACAAAATGTATTTCCATATAGATCCTTCTTCAGCTATCTTCACAAAAGGTGTATTAGAAGTTGATAAGGGTACTTTTCATATTGTAACTTATAAAACAGAGTGGACAAAACCTGTCTGTAGTGGAGGTTTTTATATTATTCCAATAGTAACATATAGAATTAACGTTACTCTCAAACTAGTCAAAGGCGATCCTTTTGTTAATTCTGGGACAGATGATAGCATAGCCTTACCGGTTTCCAAACTCTACAATATTCTTGTATCAGGACAAAGCATTCAAATAATGCCATTAGAAAACAATAATTACTTTCAAATCGATGACGAGGATTCCAGAACTTTTTTGAATTCCGCATATTACATAAACCAAGATGGAACCATTTCCATACTAAATTCAAATGGCATACAAATTGCCAAATATCCAAGTTATTATACATTAATAAAAATAGAAGAGGAAAATAAAGTCTTAGATATAGGAGGTATACCACTATAGAAAATATTGCTACAATAAACGTTTTAAGCCATGCATGCAAGACCATACTTATACGTATAATTATAAGTTTAACTATATAATATAAAAACAGAGACAGGAGTAAATCACTTTGCCCCTGTCTCTTTAAGAGTCGAATTTATGGAAAGTCTCACTCCGTATAAGTCGTATTTCTTGTTTCAGAATTATAATACATACTTATATCGGAACGTCGTTAAGGTGTCATTTACACAAAACCAAGTTGTCATAAACTGCATAATAAGCAGCAGCCGTTAAACCAGAAGGAGTAGCAGAAGTAAAAGCAACCACTCCCATACCTATAGTCACTTTACCAGACCAACTACCATCATCTCCAAACGGAAGAGATAATGCAATCTTCTGCCACATCAAAAGAACTGGAGTAAGTATAACTAGTATCCCAGGAAAAATAGCCATCCTCAGAGGAGAAAATACCAAAGAGATAATAAACAGCATATTGTCCCATTGCAGTTCCATTCGCTATTTTATAAGTTCCGTTAGCGTATGTACATTGGAATACAGGATTTGGTGCATTAGCATAAGGCGCTTTAAACTTAAGCTCAAATTTATTATTGCCAAGGTCTGCAATTTCTACTTGCTCGGTAGTAGAAACTCCTTTAGAGTTCAGAAAATCAGCCGTCCATGTTCCTGCAAATTCATATTGAGCAATTGTCAGGGTAACCTTTCTTTCGCCGCTTGTTATGATAACATTGGCCGCACGGGGCACTTCCGTTTCATTAGCCGTAAGATTGAAAGTCACCTTTCCTGCTTCGTCTATACAGCTTAGCCAGGAAGTAGCATAGGACGGAATGTTAATGGCATAAGACGATGAACTATCTATAGTAATATATGATGAATTCACACCATTGTCATTAACGATTTTCAAGGTTGATGTATCAATAGTACAGGCAAGTCCTTCCTGATAAACAGCTACCAAAGAAGTCAAGACACCGTCACTCACAGTTATTGTACCCGCACGGCTCTCTATTGAAGTATTTTCTGCAACTTTGGCAGCGATTACACCACCAGACACACTGACTGTGCACCAATCGACAGATGATGTTGCCTGTAACCCATTATTGCTTTTTATCTCAATGATTCCTGTGCCACCACTTGATGTGAAATATAAATCGGCTTTCGTTACATTCAATGTTTCGGGTGCAGTATACGTATAGTCGTCATCGCCACACGAAGTTAAGCAAAGAAGGCCCATTAACAGGAGGAATAAACTATATAATTTCTTCATAATTTACTTACTTTTTCATGTTTCCACTAATCTTGTTTTACCAATACTGGTCCAATTATTCTTTCGATTGATCCAACAGCATTTCCATTTACAGGCGGCAGCCCACTGAAAGCATATACAATGAATGAATCAGATTCCCCCCATACACCATTATCGACGAAAGAAATAGTCAATGGATCGTCTGTACTATTTACGCCCATCATGCCGAATCCTTCCATCCAGTTCAAATTTCCACTAGAAGTATTCCATGCACACAACTGTGCATAGTAACCATACGCCATACCTACAGATTGAGCTTTGATGGAAAGCGTACCTATTGAACGCGCATATTCCGCCTGAACTCTGGAAAGACTATAAAAGCCGGTAAGTGTATAAGTATTTCTATCAGCATTTGCAGTCACCGTAACCGTCTTAGTTCCCATTTTATAGATACCAACCAGTTGATCGTAGAAACGATAGCCTCCAGGATAAAAAGCTTCGAGTTTGGCGTCTACACCTGCATCCGCACAAACAAATGAAACGCTTGCAACATCAGACTTAAAAGCAGACATCGCTACTCCGTTTATAATTATCGGTTCATACAATTTAATACCTTCATCAGTATATAAAAAAGGAATTTCCACCTTAGGGTCACGCTCGTCTGCACCATTATAAGTAAGAGTAAACACATTATAATCTTGCACAACCGACCCGACTTCTTTTCCGTTCACCATTAATTTGAACGTTCCCAGAAAAATAGCGTCCTGATTTGCAAGAACACCTTCCAAATAACTAGTCCATGTCCGCTCTTTTGGCATCGGGGTAAGCGTAATCATATTCCGCGTTTTTGTTCCGCTCATCACCACTTTATCCGGAGCAGCACTCATGATAGTAAACTCAAAATCACCTCCCAAGCCACCAACAGGTTCACTGAGCAGATGCATTATAACTATCGAATGTAAGCGCAGGGCCTGCACTCTGTTTCAACGTATAGAGACTCGTTACAGACTTATCAGCATCAGTAAGTTCATCGGCTATGGTCGCACTTCCGTTTTCATCGAATGAAACCAGCAGGTTGTATCCTCCAAAAGCCTGATTATTGCCCGGATAGTATTGCATAAGCCAGCCGTTCTCCGGTGCAACAAGTATCTCCTTATAACTTTTCAACGCTTCACTCATACGATTAGCTGAAGAGTCATTGAAAAAGTTCTCTTCTTCATGCAGCGAGCAGGCACCCAATAGTAAAAGTGTCAGCAAACCAATCATAGTATATATCTTCTGTTTTCTCATAATGTTTCTTATTAATTACGTTGCTTAATCCAGTGCAGTCAATTCCAAATCCGGCACTTCTTCCATACGTCGTTGAACAATCTGCTCCAGTTTCTCAATATCAATCTCCCACTTCGTTTTCAAATAGTTTTTGATCAAAGCATATTTCCGAAGCATCTTCTCCGCACCGTCTTCACCGACAAGAGTCAGCATTCTTTCCCAATATTCTTTACCATAAACGACATAGAAAGATAGTATCTCAACAAAGTCCTCACCCGGTTCCGAAGAAGCATAGGCGCTGATGAAACCCATTTCGAGCGCTTCCGTATCACGACCATTCTCATAATCGCCTACATTCACCCTGCTAGGACCCTGATAATCGGTAGAAATCGTATTGAGATCCGTCGAATAATTCTTGGTTTGCTGGAGGATATGACCAAACTCATGATACATGGTCTTAATATAATAGAATCTGATAACAGACATATCAGGTTTCTTAAGATCAAGCAAATTCACCTTGTTAAGGAAAATCTTCATACCACCTTCGGCAGTACCCAACACCTCAGAACTGTCTTCCTTGTACTCTGCCGAACCGATCAGCTGAATCATACGAGGAGAATATTGACGCAAAAAATCCCGTCCCATCAGTTCATTATATGCATCTACCCACAGGTCAAACTCATTCTGCGTAGTCTTATCCACGCCATCGGGGAAAATACTTTTGTGATCGAGATCTGTATCGTTGTTGCAGGAAACGAACGAAACGAGAGCTGCGACAGCTATTACTAAATAATATATCTTATTCATATTCATGCTCTTTTTTAATTTCGTTAATAGTTCGTATTACTTACGCGGATTTCCCGGAACACCGGCAGAAATTACATCCTGCGGAAGTTGCCATGCACGACGCAGGTCATCTTTAGTCAGAACATCCGGCGTTTCACCATCGCGGTTGTGCGAAATCTCAATACCATAGCGCTTGATGTCAAGCCAACGCAATCCTTCGTGCACAGTCTCAACACGACGTAAATGCAGCACACATTGTATCAGATTCTCCTGATCGCCATCTTCAACACTGATACCTACAGGATTCAGTTACTTCTTAATTGTACGCTGGCCCATATTCTCAGGAACAGTAGGCATATAAGCTATTTTGGAATAGAAGTCAACCAGATCAGTACGACTTTTCGCCTGATACGTCACGGTGTGGTTTTTCAGCCAGTAATTGATATCTCGCACTCCGGCATCCAGATTTCCATTTAAGATATAAGCCTTAGCACGGCAAAGCGATATTTCGTCTGTGGTAAACATTGGAACTACCAAGTGAAGAGACCCGATACCGGCTGCCTTATCACCGTATTCGAAATAAGCATTCATCTTCGGCACAAACGACTTCTGAGACAATCCGAACAGTTTTCCTACCGTACACAAATTAGAATAGGTACCCCATGACCCGGCAGCCTGTGGCCCTTCTCTAGCAAAAAGCGTATTCGCATTACCATAGCGTCTGTTACGTCCTGAATAAGGTCCGTGTGCATAACCCCATACTGACAGAATCGGACTAAGCAGTAAGTTGGCAGGATCACCTTCTCCAAGCACTACATTGGCACAGTTTATGGCTTTCGTGTAATTGGACTTATCAGCATGTGTATAGAACAGATAAAAACGGGTTGCGAAAGCATAAGCGGCTTTCCGGTTGAAATGATATTTAGGTACAGTATAAATATCTTCATTGATAAGCGGCAGCGCTTCTACAAGGTCTTTTTCAATATTTGCATAAAGTTCGGCCATCGTACCACGATCTGGTAATTCCATAGGTTTCGTTTCCGATACAAATACATATGGAACTCCTACATCTGTTTTTGCAGTCTGCGGATTATAAGGCATACAGAAGGTATTAGCCAATACAAAATGGCAAAAAGCACGGCAAACCAGCGCTTCGCCCCTTTGCGCATCCAGGCTGGCAGGACTTCCCAACTCTTCAATGGCCTGCAAGGCAATGTTCGCAGAAGCAATAGCGCTATAACATCCCTCCCAGATACCCTTAGGATCGTCATCATCTATTTCATTCACATCTTCCCAACGATACATCTGGGTAATTGACTTCCAGTAAGGATCATAGTTGGAGCCATTGTCCATCGTATTGTCCGAAGCAAGCTCATAAGACATGATGGGATAGGTCTGCGGATAAGCTGACACCAGTATCGCAGTAATCTTTTTCTCATTATTCACCTCTGTACGACTATCCGGCATTTTATCCAGAAAATCGTTGCAGGAAGAAAGTGCGATTGTCACTCCTATAACGGCGGTATATAATAGATTTATTTTCTTCATAATTTTCTAATTGCTTTAAAGTCCGACACGTAATGTTAAAGTAAACTGCTTAGACACAGGGGCTGCCACACCACCGGCGTTAAAGAATTCAGGGTCCTGAGCGTTCAGTTTTTTATCCGCATAAATCAGGAAAAGATTGGTAGCCTGCAATTTCAACGAAAGGTTATTCAACTTCCATGGCTCTATCCACTTTTTCGGAAAATCATATCCGAATGATATCTCTTTCATACGGATAAAGTCACCCTTCGCAACACGTGCTGTTGAATAATTGTAGGCATTGTAAGCATAGTTAAGCTGAGAATCCTGTTGGTTCAACCGCTTATCTGCAATCACCGGAATACTGGTATGTTGCTCGTCACCCGGCAATGTCCAACGATTCTTAAATTCACGAGGCATAGATGTCAAGTCCGTATATGTGTTCTTAAATACCGGATCGAGACGAACCACATTACCAAATGAATAAGTGATGGACAAATTCAGATTAAAACCTTTATAACGGAAGGTGTTATCGAAGCTACCCGTAATAGTAGGATCTGTAGGTTCTTCGTAAACCAGGTGAGCTTTCTTCATCGTTTTCTGGAAGTTGAGGCCACTGACGGTCAACTCACCGTTTTCGTTGATGAAAGTGGGTAAACCGTACTCGTTCAATCCCTGAAAATCAATGGAGAACAAAGAACGAACCGGATAGCCTGCCATCGTAAATCCAGTACCTGTAATCATTTCAATCACCCGGGCATTGGACTGAAGGTCGGTCACTTCATTCTTCGCATGCGAGAAGATGAAGTCGGTGTTCCAACTGAAATCTTTCGTTCTGATGTTCTTAGTAGACAACGTCAATTCCACACCATGACTCTTCATGCTTGCTACATTAGCAAACTTGGTTATCTTGACACCTGTACCGGCAGAATTAACCAATCCGATCAAATCATAGTTGTCACGTTTGTACCAGTCGATTGCGAAGTTAATACGGTTGTCTATAAATCCGATTTCAGCTCCGATATTCAACTCATGCTTCTTCTCGTAAGTCAGAGCACTATTTTCTACATCTTTAAGAAGAAGTCCGCTCTCCTTCACATTCGTGAAAGGACGCCACGGGTTATAACTCTGAATGATAACAAGTGAGTTTGACACGTCAGCCGGACCACGATCGGCTGTCAGCAAATAAGAAGCCTTCAATGTAAAGTTAGAAAGCGTAGGCTCCAAAGTCTGCCAGAATTTTTCTTCATGGGCATTCCACGCACCGGAGATATTCCATGTCGGCAACCAACGGGCGCTGGTCGATCTACCCAGTTTATTGGTTCCCTCATAACGCACCGTACGGCTTAGCATATATCGTCTCTGGTAGGAGTAAGTAGCTGTACCAAAGAAAGCAACCGAACGTGTAGAGGTAGACTTCACTGTATAATATTGGGCATTCTCTTCACTTCCCTGTTTAAAGAAAAGATAGTCATAAGCCGTCAGCATACCCATATCGTACTGCATACCGGCTCCATTATACCACGTTTCCGAGCGGTCAACAGAGTTTGCTTCCATACCTCCGAAGAAGTTGAAAATATGATCTTCATTGTATACATCATTGTAACTACCCGTGGCACGGAAGTCCCAGCTATTCATAGAGTATTTGGTTTCTTTAAAGAACCCTCCTACGGGAAGTACGCTTACCGGTAACGAGTTTGCTTTATCCGGGTCTGTATAAAGCCACGGATTAGCGTCACGCATCGTCGCATCATCCATTGCACGGTACGCCCATGCCTGATTGGAGTAATCCTTGATATAGTGCGACTGAGTAGTTGTAGAATACTTATAAGCTCCCAAAACAGCTAATTCCACCTTTGAAATCGGTCGGTATTTCAGTTCTGCCTGAAACTTACTGTCAAGCACATTCAAGTCCATATAATTGTTCACCAACTCATTCGTGATATTAAACGGAGCGTAGTTTCTGACATAATATTCAAGCGTACGGGAAGTATTCAATGCATATGAATAAGGATTGATATCAAAATCACGTTTCACCTCACCGCTAACCACATCAATGCCCGATCCTAATGTTCCAGGCGCTTTCTGTTTACGATAAGCCGCATTCCCAATCAGATTCAATTCAAACTTTTTACTCAAATGATAGAATGCGTTCACATTTGCCGTATAACGCTGCACAGAACTTTGCCTGGTCCACCCCGGATCATTCATAAAGCTAAGTGAAGCATAATACGATGCCTTTTCTGTACCTGTAGACAGGCTGACTGCATGATTCTGCATTACATTCGTATTGAACAGTTCGTCAAACCAGTCCGTATTACGGTATTCGGCTTCACGTAGGTAAGCATTGCGTGCTTCTTCCGTATTGAGCAATCCATAGCCACCTGTAACTGGGTTATAATCATTAATTAAGTGATACATTTTCCCATATACACCACTGTTGGCTGCCCGGAAAGTACCAGCAAGAGTCAGATAGCCATTGGCCTCCATCTCTTTATAAACACCCATTTGTTCCTGAGAATTCATAATGTTGAAGTCATTGTATTTAGGCTCCATACGCATCGTAAATTCACCGGTATAGTTAATACGACTTGTTCCCGCTTTACCTTTTTTAGTGGTTACTACAATCACACCAGCCATGGCACGCGTACCATAGATAGAGGTTGCCGAACCATCTTTCAGAATCTGACAGCTCTCAATATCATCAGAGTTCAATCCCGCAACAGCAGAGGATATCAAAGTTTCGGCATTACCGGAAGATAATGCATCAGCACTGATTTCCGTCACATCTTCCATGATGACCCCACCTACGACCCACAACGGCTTTGAGCTACCGTAAATGGAAGTAGCTCCACGAACGCGAATCTTCGGAGCAGTACCGAACGTACCGTGATACATTCTGCACAGACACACCGGCAGAGCGTCCTTCCAATGCACGGCTAATTTCTGGCATTCCGTCGATCTTAACATTAGCTGCCGCTAACTGATCCGCTGCTCCTGTAAAGAGACGTTTGTCCATCTTCTGCATACCTGTTACAACAACTTCCTGCAAAACTTCTGCATCCGGTTTCAATATCACTCGCAAAGGAGTAGATTTAATAGCAACCTCCTGAGTCCGCATACCAATATAACTGATTTGCAGAGTTCTGCAAGAACTTATTGGTAGAAACCCATTTTAATTTACATCATCATTATATCTTTCCTCACACTGCCACTTATACTTCAAGAAAACACAGACTTTACACTCTATTAATTTTCAAACATTTAGGAGATGCCAACAGCATTCTTCCAACAATAAGAACACCAAGTTTCTTCACTTTCCCATAAAAGTGAGCCCGCAATTTAAGTACTTTGGGAGCACAAACATTCCCAAATCATCGATCCAAAGGTATAAAAGCTACCGTAACATTCACCTGTTACTCGTTTATATCACATTGGCTGCTCTTTCCCCTGTCATCTATTAATAGAAAAGTTGTTTTCCTTCCGATACTAACTTCCTTTTCCCTAATAACAAAGTGGTTCTTACATAAAACCAATCTATAATTGCAAGCTTCATTTATAAAAATGAAAGCTTTGTTTTTATAATTGAAGCTTGCAATTATAAAAACGGAACTTGCGTTTATAGATTACATTAAATAAAAAACAAGTTTAGCATTAAAGAAAAACAAGTTATCCTCTAATGAAATGGAACTTATCAAGCGTTCTGTGACAGGAGAAAGACTATTCCCGTACACTCAAATTAAAATACTTATATTCTGCCCATTTGTCTCCAGCAGAGAAAATACCCATTCCCAACATTAAAATACAGTAAGATTCTGAGGTAAATCTGCTAAACTAACAAGAGTTGCCTCCCCGAAGAAAGCAACTCTTATTAATTAATGAATAGCTAAGCTCAATCAGCTATCCATGTATGTTTGATATCTTATATTATTGGACAACCTTTTGCATTAAAAGAACAGGGAAATCGATAGAATATCCCGTATAATTATTAGCCGTAGGTACTCTATTCTTAAACAATCCCAGAATTGGATAGACATCGGACCCATAAACCAGTCCTATTCGCCCATTAGACAATAATGTGGGAGCAATTAAAATAGATGCCTGCAAATATAGTCCATCATCCGATTTAGCTATAATAGAACCATACCCAGCCGATATCTGATAAGCTTGCTGCTGTGGAGTCGTTATAACGAATGCGCCATTTCGATAAGTGGCAGTCATCTTTAAGACTGCACCCAACAAATTCAACATCGGCAACTGTATCAAATAGGTCCCATCACCAGTTACACTACTAGTAATTAAAGTGTTATCTTCAAGCGGAAGAGCACCATCAAGGCCAAAAACATCCGAATAGACTTGAATAGCTCCTGCATATTGCCCCAACAGATCATCTATACCATATTGATAGAAATAATAGTCTACCGAAGTGCTACCGGATGAAATAGTAGCCTTACCCAAACGTGCACTCCCGGTATCATTTGCCGTACCGGTAAATACATAGCCACCCTCAGCATTTGTGTATGACAGCCAATCCTGAGCATCAGAATTAATGGACACAGATACCGGCAAAGTACTGGTGAAATTTATGGTTCTTGAAAAAGCTACATTCTCAGAATAACGATAGAAGGTATCTGAAGCATATTTAGCAATTACCCCAGATTGAGTAATGCTAACTCTCTTCATCTCTCCACCCAATTTCACAGTTATTGCAGCAGCTCTTGTAACAAGATCATTATTTAAAGCAACATTAAATGTGATCTTATCACTTGTCACACTTTTAATACTGCACCACTCCATATTAGATAAGACTTCCAAATTATCATTTCCATTTTCTAACGTTATAAAGCCCTCTCCCCCCGCTGCACTAAAATCAACAGTGGACTGCACAATATTCAATGAAGCAACTTCAACAGCGTCGTCGTCACTACAAGCTGATACCCCAATACAGAGTATAGCCAACAAAGTATACAATATCTTATTCATAATCACCGATTTACTGTTTTATCATTCCTACTACATAAGCAATTTGGAATATAGATGATCCAGAGGCTAAATCATAAGCAATGAAAGAGTCAGCCACATTTCCCCATACTCCATTATCTTTTAGTAAAATGCTACCATTTGACAAGTTTTGCCCTACCATACCTGTCCCTGACATATTAGTCAAAGGACCAGAACCTGATGCGCCAAGAGCCCAAGGGCATAAATACACACTACCTTCCAAAGGCTGTGACTCTATGCCTATAACTCCTTTATCTGCTTTGAAAACAATCCGGATGTCCATCGGAAAGCCTTCCATTATAAAACTATGATTAAATAATTCCTCCCGAAGAAGTACAGGAGCCGAATCATTTCCGTCACCATATACAAAGATATATTCTCCCAAGAGTTCCTCATACTTTTTGTAACCAGCCGGAAGCTCCTGCGCTACAATACGGATATTATTATTAGCATAAGCCATCGTTTCACTGTCCCAAACCAAAGATTGCACATCTTGTCCGCCGATCGTCACAGGTTCGGAGAATTTGATACCTTCCACTGTATATACAAAAGGAAGATCCTTCTCACTGCCATCTTTATTGACTAATACAAACTTATGATATCGTTGCGTCACAGCATACTCAACATTCTCTCCAACTTTGACATCATACAAAGCAGGATAAGCCTCTTTAGCTATTTGCTTCACAGTTCCCATATAGTGTGCCCATTCCTCATTCTCCGGCAATGGGGTCATTAGCATTTTATTACCTGTTTTCTTACCTTTAAGTACGACTTTCTCAGGCGTACATTCCAGAATCAAGAATTCATAATCGCCTTCCATCCCCTCGCCTTGTTCGCCTATACCCAAATAATTGGAAGGTTCAGAAAAGAAATGAAAGATTTCATTGTAAGTATCAAAAGTCAGCATTACACCGGCACTTTGCTTTACTTCATATTCACTTTTTACTCCTTCGCCATCCGCAAAGAAATCACACATCACATTCGCTTTCCCATCTTCACCGAAAGAAACCAAGAATGTATATCCACCATACATCTTTGTCGGAGAAGGATAATATTCCATTACCCATCCGTTCTTTGCTCCACGCAACACGGACAAATCTTGCTTAATAGCCTCATCTATTCGTTCAGCCGCTGATTTATCAAACAAATCGTCTTCCTCCGGGGAACATGCCGCAAAAGCCAGCAGAGCCAATAAAAACCAAATACTATATATTTTTCTCATAACTCTAATCATTTAAGTTTGTCAAATCCAGTCTCACCACCTCAGAAGAACGGCGTTGTACAATATCACGCAGACTTTCCAAATCAATATTCCAGGTTTCTGTCATATAAGATTTGGCTAGTTCCAGTTTCTGATCGATATAAGAAGCACCGTCACCTGCAATACTCAGTTGCTGTTGCCACCAGGCCTCATCATGAGTAACATAATTAGCTACGGTTTCTGCAAAATCTTCATGAACTTCAGTACTTGCATAATTTGTTATAAACCCTCTTTTCAAGGCTTTCTCATCCGTAATATTTACCCAACCTGCTCCTGTATATCTTCCTGTTGAGACTTCATAGAATTCTTTAGGAAACTCAACGGTCTGATGCAGAATGTGAGTAAATTCATGATGCATGGTCTTGAAGTACCAAAAGTTCAGAACTTCAATATCCGGGTTATGAGGATCAAGCGTATTTACATTATACAAAGTCACCTTCAATCCTCCTTCTGCCGTACCTAATGTAATCTGCCCCTCATCGTAAGCAGGAGAACCTACCAAATGAATCATTTTGGGACCAAGGGTACATATAAAAGTACGATCTCCCATTACTTCTGTATATGCATCAATCCATAAAAATTTAACCAATTTGGCCATGGCTACAGACTTATCATAATCCGCAGGAGTCAGGTTATAATCATGATCTGATTCTTTATCCTCCATACGGTATTTGAAGTCGATATTATAAGGATATACATAGTTGTTCAATAACCATATATCAAATTCATTTCTTTGTGGAGCCTCGGTGCTAAATACACTCTGATCATCCAAACTATCTTCACTACAGGAGCACACTCCACACGCGAAGAAGGCTGCTAACGCAATGTATTTTATATATTTCATACTTTCTATTTTTTACTAGTTTCTAGGATTAGCTTTCATTCCGGCATTAATCACATCCGGCGGCAACTGAATAGCGCGTCTTGGATCATCTTTAGTCAGAACAATGGGAACATTTCCAGCACGATTATGAGAGAATTCAATTCCATATCTCTTCAAATCATACCATCGAAGCCCTTCCTGCAGCCCCTCCAAACGACGCAATTGAAGTATTAACTGGATGAGATTCTCCTCTGTTCCAGCATTGACTGTAAAACCTTCAGGATTTAATTTCTTCTTCAAACTTCTGTCAGCAACAGTATTTACTAAAGCCGGTTCATATGGAAGAGCATCATAAAAACTGTTCAGAGCTTCAAGAGTTAAGTCAGCACCTTCATCCTCACTGATTACACTATGATACACAATCCAATTATTGATATCCTCCAAGGCTTTTTCGTAATTGTGCTGCGAACTCAATACATAGGCCTCTGCACGGCATAAAATAGTTTCATCTGTGGTAAAAGGAACAACAACTGTATGGGCATAACCAATATTATTCGCCTTATCTGTATATTCAAAGAATGTAGTAATTTTAGGGAACGGATTTTTTTGAAGAACTGATATGATAAAATTCGCCATCATCAATCCGCCTCTTACACTCCAAGGACCATAAGTATCTATTGTCTGATGTTTATAGATTTCTTGCCCATGACCATAACGCTTATATATATCCCAAGGACCAGTCACATATCCTGATTCCGAGAAGGCCGTAGAGATTAATAAGTTTGCAACTTTCTTTTCTGACGTATATTGTGAAACGACATCAGAGACTAAAGACAATTCTCCAAAATCTTCTTCCCAATGACGCAAGGAAGTTCCGGGATTATTTCCAATGACCCGGTCTGCACATTCTATTACCTGATCCCATTTCTGATAGTAAAGATAAAAACGCGCAGCGAATGCATTTGCCGCCTTTTTATTAAAATGGTACTTAAGCACACTATATGAAGCGTCACTAATTAATGGCAACCCTTCTTCAATATCGGCTGCTATCTGTTCGTAAGTTTGAGCTAATGTACCTCTCTCATAATTAACAAAAACTTCTTTCTCTGTCGTTTTGCAATAAGGAATTCCCAAATGCTGATCTGCAGTCTGGGGATTATAAGGCATACAGAAGATATTGGCTAGCAGAAAATGCGAATAAGCCCTGCATATTAATGCCTCACCACGCTGGGCCTTGACATTATCAGGATTACCCAGAGCATCCATACCTTCCAATGCCTGATTGGCAGAAGCAATAGCATTATAACATGCTTCCCACAGCCCATAAGGAGAATCATCGTCATTGCCTGTGGGATCTTCCCACAAATAGAGCTGCTCCTGCAATAACATATCATCAAACTGCGCTCCATTATCCATAACATTATCCGAAGACATTTCACCCATCAGCATAGGTAACTTTGTCGGATAAGCGGAAACCAACAGAGGAGCAAACTTATCAGCACCATCAATATCAATACGATTATCAGGCACCGTATCCAAAAAATCGCTACAGGACGCAAGCGCGAAAAGCGAAGTTATAAAGGTTAGTGTTATTATATTCTTTTTCATAATGCATATTCTATTAAATTCCTAATCTTAATGTCAAAGTAAACTGCTTAGGCATAGGTACGGCCACACCACCTGTATTAAAAAATTCGGGGTCCTGACCATTCAACTTATCATCCGAATAAATCAAAAATAAGTTTGTAGCCTGCAACTTTAATGAAGCGGTCGATAATCCTAAATGGCTCATCCATTGTTTCGGAAAATCATATGATAATGAAATTTCCTTCATTCTAATAAAGTCTCCTTTTGCTACACGTTCGGAGGAAAAATTATATGCATTATAAGCACGGCTTAAATGAGTATCTTGCGTATTCATACGCTTATCTGCTATAACCGGAATAGTTGTGTATTTTTCTTCACCAGAATTCACCCAGCGATTTTTAAACTCTTTGGGGGTAGCATCCAAGTCCGAATACTTATTGTGGAATGCCGGGTCAAGACGAACTACGTTTCCAAACGAATAAGTAATGAATACATTCAGTTTCAGACTCTTATAGGTGAATATATTGCCAAAACTACCTGTAATCGTTGGATCTGTAGGTCCTTCATAAACCAGGTGTGACTTCTTATCACGCTCCTGAAATTCAATATCACTTGTAGTCAGCTCCCCATTCTCATTGATAAAAGTCGGAACACCTTCCTCGTTCAAACCTCTAAAATCCATAGAGAAAAGACCTCTAACCGGATATCCTTCCATGGCAAAACCATTGCCCGAAATCAATTCCATAACAGTAGAGTTAGATTGAAGATCCGTCACTTTATTTTTTGCTTTAGAGAAAATGAAGTCTGTATTCCACTTGAAGTCCTTACCAACAATATTGCGAGTAGACAAAGTAAACTCAACTCCATGAGATCTCATGCTGGCAAGATTAGCATACTTTGCAATCTGACCTCCTACGCCCTGAGTATTGGTAATGCCTATCAAATCGTAGTTATTACGTTTATACCAGTCTAAAGCGACATTAACACGGTTGTCCCAAAAACCTAAGTCGATTCCCAGATTCAATTCATGCTTTTTCTCATAAGTCAGGTTATTATTCTGAATTTCTTTAATCTGTAATCCGGATTCCTGTACCCCAGAACTAGGTCGCCACGGATTATAACTATTGATAATCACATAAGAATTACTGACGTTAGCAGGGCCTCTATCGGCAGTCAATGAATAGGAGGCTTTTAATGTAGCATGAGAAAGTGTAGGTTGCAACCCTTCAAACCATTTTTCCTCATGCGCATTCCATGCACCGGAAATATTCCATGTTGGCAACCAACGTGCAGAACGACTTTTACCCAGTTTATTAGAACCTTCATAACGGAGAGTACCATTCAATGTATATTTCCCCTGATAAGAATAAGTGGCAGTTCCAAAAAAGGCTATTTCACGAGAGCGGGTCTCATCGATAGTATAATAAGCTGTGTTTTCTTCATTCCCTTGTTTAAAGTAAAGATAATCATAAGCTGCCAATGTTCCCATCCCATATTGTGTTCCCACACCATTAAACCACGTTTTACTACGATCCGTAGCGTTCAACTCCATACCAGCAAATATATTTAAGATGTGATCTTCGTTAAAAACATCATTGTAACTTGCAGTTCCACGAAAATCGTAGCTGTTCATACCATATTTTGTTTCACGATAAAAACCTCCTACCGGCAGAACTGATTCCGGCAAAGTATTTATTTTATCCGGATCAGTATACAACCACGGATTAGCTTTTTGCATGGTTGCATCATCCATCGCTCTGTATGCCCATGCCTGGTTAGAGTAGTCTTTTACATAATGGTTTTGTGTAGTAGTAGAATATTTATAGGCACCTAAAGCTGAAAGCTCCAACTTTTTAATGGGTTTCCATTTCAGTTCCCCCTGAAACTTCAAATCAACTACATGCAAATCCATATAATTATTATCCAGTTCATTAAATATATTGAATGGTGCATAATTACGTACATAATATTCATTAGGGTCCAATGTACGCGAACTGTTCAATGCATAAGAATATGGATTAATATCAAAATCACGCTTTACCTCTCCGTTCACAGGGTCAGATTGCGAGCCCAAGGTTCCCGGCGCCTCCTGTTTACGATAAGAGGCATTACCTATCAGATTCAATGAGACCTGCTTGGAAATATTATATAAAGCATTGACGTTTGCTGTGTATCTTGACACCTTACTTCTTTTACTCCATCCCGGATCACTCATAACACTCAATGAAGTATAGTACGATGCCTTTTCTGTACCCGTCGACATACTGACAGCATGATTTTGAGAGATGCTATTACTAAATAACAAATCAAACCAATCTGTATTATTATATTCGGCCTGCTGTAAAAACCCGTTTCGTGCCTCGAGCGTATTTTCCAGCCCGAAAGTTCCGCTCGTCGCATCATATTGATTAATCAAATGATACATTTTTCCATATACACCACTTTTAGAAGCGCGATATAAATCAGAAAAATTCAGATAGCCTGCCGCCTCTAAATCTCGATACACGCTCATTTGCTCTTGAGAGTTCATAATATTGAAATTACTATAGCTCGGCTTCATGCGCATAGTAAACTCTCCGGTATAATTAATCTTATTTGTGCCAGATTTTCCTTTCTTGGTTGTAACAACGATTACCCCTGCCATCGCACGTGCACCATATATAGAGGTAGCAGAACCATCTTTCAATATCTGGAAGCTTTCGATATCATCCGCATTCAAACCCGCAATAGCAGAACTAATCAAAGTTTGCGCATCTCCGGAAGAAAGTTGATCTGCACCTACTTCTGTCACATCTTCCATGATTACGCCATCTACTACCCACAAAGGCTTGGAACTACCATAGATAGAGGTAGCACCACGAACACGAATTTTAGGAGCTGTACCAAATGTACCGGAGACATTCTGTACGCTTACGCCAGCAGCACGCCCCTCAAGCGCACGACTAACGTCAGCCAAACCATCCATTTTTGCATTCTCTGCAGATATTTTCGTAGCCGCTCCTGTAAAGAGACGTTTATCCATCTTCTGCATACCGGTCACTACAACTTCTTCCAAGACCTCGGCATCAGGTTTTAATATGATTCTTATTGTTCCAGATTTAATAGGAATTTCTTGAGTTTTCATTCCAATGTAGCTAACTTTCAAAGTTCTAGAAGAACTTGGTACTTTATCTATGGTGAACTTACCATCAATATCGGTAACTGTTCCCATCGTTGTACCTTTCACTAACACGGATGCTCCCACAACAGGCTGATCATCTTCCTCAGAAATGACGACACCTGTCACCTTTTTAGGTGTTTGGGCAATCACTAGGCCTATGCTTGCCAGCAGGCAGGCCAATAACAGCATTAATTTTCTTTTCATAAACACGCTTTATTATTAATAATCCGCTTATTTTATAAGTGCGATTTTACAAATATAAGCATATATTTATAAACGCAAAACAATATATCAAAAAATATTTGAAATTACTTGTATATTCATATTGATAGCAGTGATTGTAGTTTATATATTTATATATGTCATTAAGGCAATTTTATTCATATTTTATCGATATAATAAGCGCTAGTATTATCAATATGTTACTTTGATCATCTGTTTTTGATTGTTTAAGACTGTTAATAATAGAAAAAATATACTATTTTCAGACAATTTGTATAAAAACGTTTATCATACAATATGTATATATTTATTTATTATACCGGAAAGAAGAAATATATAAAGTTCTTCTAGAACTTTGAAAGTTAGCTATATCGGAATGAAAACGCAGGAAGTTCCTATCAAAACAGGAACAATAAAAATTGTTTTAACACCAGACTCCGAAGTCCTGGAAGAAGTCGTTGTAACCGGTATGCAGAAAATGGACAAACGTCTCTTTACAGGAGCAGCTACGAAACTTGATGCAGAAGGTGTAAAGCTTAATGGTATGGCCGATATCAGTCGCGGCCTCGAAGGTCGTGCTGCAGGCGTAAGCGTACAAAATGTTTCCGGTACATTTGGTACGGCTCCTAAAATTCGTGTTCGTGGTGCTACCTCTATCTATGGTAGTTCTAAACCTCTGTGGGTAGTAGATGGTGTAATTATGGAAGATGTAGTGGAAGTATCTGCTGACGAACTTTCTTCTGGCAATGCGGAAACATTAATTTCGTCGGCTATTGCCGGTTTGAATGCAGATGACATCGAAAGCTTCCAAATCCTGAAAGACGGTTCTGCCACTTCTATATACGGAGCACGTGCAATGGCAGGAGTCATCGTTGTTACAACCAAAAAAGGAAAAGCCGGACAAAGCCATATTAGCTATACAGGAGAATTCACCTCACGTTTGAAGCCAAGTTACAGAACTTACAACATCATGAATTCACAAGACCAAATGGCTGTTTATCAAGAACTAGCACAAAAAGGGTACTTAAATTATGCTGAAATTGCCAACGCATCCAGCAGTGGAGTATATGGAAAGATGTATCAACTTATCACAGAATATGACAAAACATCCGGACAATTTGGATTGACCAATACCGATGAAGCAAAAGCTGCTTACCTACGTGGAGCAGAATACCGCAATACTAACTGGTTTGATCGATTATTCTCTTCAGCCATCATGCACAATCACTCTGTCAGCCTATCAGCCGGTACAGACAAGGCACAACATTATGTATCTGCCAGTGCCATGTTCGACCCAGGGTGGTACAAGCAGAGTGAAGTGCAACGTTTCACTGCCAATCTAAACTCTACATTTAAAATTTCAAAAAAATTAGAATTCAACCTGATAAGTAATGCATCTTATCGTAAACAAAAAGCACCAGGCACTTTGGGTAGCGAAACCGACGCTGTATCAGGAGAAGTAAAACGTGACTTCGACATCAATCCTTATTCTTACTCTATGAACACGTCGCGTACACTTAGTCCGAATGAGTATTATACTCGAAACTATGCACCGTTCAACATTTTCAACGAGTTGGAAAACAATTATATGAAATTGGGAGTAACTGACTTCCGTCTGACCGGACGTCTCACCTACAAACCTATTTCTAAATTAGAGCTTTCAATATTGGCCGGTATGCAAAGTACTACTACTTCACAAGAGCATTACATTACGGATAATTCGAACCAAGCTCAGGCTTATCGTGCCATGCCTACTTCCACCATCCGAGAAAAGAATCCTTTACTATACACCGATCCTGACAATATCTATGCATTGCCCATCAGTATCCTTCCCAACGGAGGTATCTACGAACGTACTGATCGCAATATGTTCAAGTGGGATATGCGTGCATCCATCAGCTACAATGATGTGTTCAATGATGACCACATTGTCAATTTCTATGGTGGTATGGAAACTAACTCTGTAGACCGTCACTCTACATGGTTCCGTGGATGGGGATTACAATACACTATGGGAGAAGTTCCTAATTATGCTTACCAAGTGTTCAAGAAAGGACAGGAAGACAATTCAGAGTATTACAACCTGACTAATAAACAAGAACGCAGTGCAGCATTCTTCGGTAATGCAACTTATTCATATCAAGGAAAATATACAATAAATGGTACAGTTCGTTACGAAGGAACCAACTCACTTGGCAAGAGCCGTTCGGCTCGCTGGTTACCTACATGGAATGTTGCTGCTTCATGGAACATGCATGAAGAAGAATGGTTCAAGAACTTAGAGCCAGCCATGTCCCACCTAACACTGAAAACGTCTTACTCCCTGACAGCCGAACGTCCGTCTGTGACCAATGCTTATGCCATTATCGATTCAAAAATACCTTGGCGTCCGTTTACTAGTGTAAACGAAAGTATGTTATATGTGAAAGAGGTTGCCAATCAGGACCTTACTTATGAAAAAAAGCATGAGTTCAATATCGGCCTAGCTTCAGGCTTTCTGGATAATCGAATTAATTTCGAACTCGATTGGTACAGTCGCCGCAACTATGACCTTATCGGATTAGCAACAACACAAGGATTAGGAGGTCAGATTCAAAAATATGGCAATATCGCTACTATGAAATCAAGTGGTGTAGAAATCAGCCTTACCACTACAAACATTAAAACTAGAGACTTTACTTGGACTACTAATTTTATCTACTCACACACCCAAAACGAAGTAACCGAATTGGAAACAAGTAAGCGAATCATCGATCTCGTTTCAGGTAGTGGTTTCGCACAAGAAGGCTATCCAGTACGTTCACTCTTCTCAATTCCATTCAAAGGACTAAACGAAGAGGGTTTGCCTACCTTCCTCGACCAGGATGGTAATATCTCGACTACCGGTATTTATTTCCAAACAAGTGAACCCGAAAAAATGAAATTCCTGGAATACTCAGGTAATATAGATCCAACAGATGTAGGTAGTTTCGGTAACATATTCCGGTACAAAAATCTCTCACTGAATGTATTTATCACTTACTCATTCGGTAATGTCGTACGACTCGACCCTGTATTCAAAAAAGAATATAACGATTTGACTGCAACACCCAAAGAATTCAATAATCGCTGGGTGGTGCCAGGAGATGAAAACAAGACTACTATTCCAGTAATCGCTTCGAAACGTCAAAATAAGAATGACACCAACTTGAGCTATGCATACAATGCTTATAACTACTCAACCGAACGTATCGCTAAAGGAGACTTTATCAGAATGAAAGAAATTTCATTGGGTTATGATTTTCCTAAAAGCTTTATTCAAAGATTGAAATTGTCTACTCTCTCGTTGAAACTTCAGGCCACCAACTTATTCCTTATATATGCGGATAAGAAACTGAATGGACAAGACCCGGAGTTCTTCAACACCGGTGGTGTAGCAGCTCCTACACCTAAACAATTTACATTAACATTAAGATTAGGTATTTAATTGAAGTAACTAATATGAAAAAAAGAAATAAATTATATAACGCCCTTGCGCTGACTCTGTCAGCCCTGGCCTTTGCTAGTTGCAACGACTTTTTGGATACCATGCCGGACAACCGTGCACAAGTCGACACCGAACAGAAAGTGCAAAGTATTCTGGTTTCAGCCTACATTGATCACGAACCGATAATGGTTGCTGAAATAATTTCTGACAATGTAGACGATTTCGGAGAAAACAATCCGAATACCGACCGCTGGTTCGATGATACATTCGCCTGGAAGGACGAAACAGAAGATTCAAATGAATCATTAAATAGTTTTTGGGAGTCTGCTTTTGTTTCTATTGCCTCAGCAAATCAAGCTTTGCAGGCTATAGAGGAACTGGAAGGTAGTACTACATCCAATACATTGAATGAATGTAAAGCAGAAGCTTTACTTTGTCGAGCCTATAATCATTTTATCTTAGCGTGCATGTTCTGTAAACATTACAGCAACTCTGCTGACAACGATTTAGGTTTGCCTTATATCGAAAAACCGGAGACAGAGCTCAATCCACAGTACAAACGTGGTACACTAGCAGAACTCTACGAAAAGATAGATCATGACATACAAGAAGCATTACCTTTAGTTGGTGATTCATATTATACGGTGCCTAAATATCATTTCAATACCAAAGCAGCATATGCATTTGCCTGCCGCTTCTATCTTTACTACGAAAAGTGGGAAGAAGCACTTAAGTATGCCAACTTATGCCTCGGTTCACAAGCTAAAACGATGTTACGAGACTGGAAAAGCATGGCTAATATGACGCAACAAGCCGATGCCATTACCAACGAATATATAAATGCAAGCTCTAACGCCAACTTATTGCTCCTTACAGGATTCTCTAGAATAGGAGTCATGTTTGGTCCATATAAAAATTATTCCCGCTATAACCACGGACGATATCTAGCTCTAAATGAGGATATGGGAGCAACCAACATTTGGGGAAATTCAAGCTCTTTCTATATGACACCCAAGGTTTATACCGGAACCAATATGGACAAAACTATTTTCTGGAAATTACCCTATATGTTTGAATACACCGATCCTGTAGCCGGTATTGGTTACAATCACACCGTTTATCCAGCGTTCACAACTGACGAATGTCTATTAAACCGCGCCGAAGCTTATATTATGTTAAAACAATATAGTGAAGCAGCTGCTGACTTGACCACGTGGATGCAAAACATCACTAAAAGCACCAATGTCCTCACACCAGAAAGCATTACTACGTTCTATAATAGTAAGGAATATTCCTATTCAGACGAAAAGGGTTTAAATTCTACTATAAAGAAGCATTTAAATCCATCTTTCACCATCGATGAAGAAGGTAGTACACAGGAAGCTATGCTACAATGTATGCTCGGTTTCCGCCGCATCGAAACAATACATGCTGGATTACGCTGGTTTGACATTAAGCGATATGGTATTGAGATTCCACGTCGTGTAATGAATGCTGCAGGTACTCCTGAAAGAAAATCCGATTTCTTATCAAAAGATGATAAACGCCGAGCACTTCAAATACCACTCAAGGTACGCGATGCCGGTTTGGAAGCAAATCCACGTTAATTATTAATTCACCATTAATTAAAGATAAAGTAGTATGAAAAAACATATATACAACTTATTCCTGATAGTCTTATCTGTCCTTTTCACGGCAGCTTGTTCTTCGGACGAACCGGATTACAACAGAAGTGTCATCACGATAGGTAACACAGAAAAAACGGAATTTGACAAATGGCTAGAAGCCAATTTCGTCAATCCATACAACATTGCATTTAAGTATCGCTATGAAGATATCGAATCTGATCTTGACTATTATGTAGTTCCTGCCGAATATAATAAAGCAGTTAAATTAGCCCATCTAGTAAAGTACCTTTGCGTAGATACCTACAACGAAGTAGCAGGCACGGACTTTACCTGCGAATATTTCCCAAAAATGTTTTTCACTATCGGCGAATGGGAGTACAAGAACAATGGTACTTTTATCCTCGGTACAGCAGAAGGTGGACGAAAAATTCTACTGTCGGGCATCAATTATTTGGATCAATACATAGAAAATGCCCAAATGCTCAACCACTATTATTTTAAAACAATTCACCATGAGTTCACTCACATTCTGAATCAGACAAAAGCTATCCCTACAGAATATCAGCTGGTAACGGGCAACGGCTATGTAGCAGACAATTGGAGTGAAGAACCCTATAATGAAATCTATTTATCCCGCGGATTCATCTCTAGCTATGCGCAGCATTCTTACCAAGAAGATTTTGCTGAAATGATGTCAATCTACATCACCAATGATGCTGATTCATGGGAAGCACTTTTGAAAGAAGCAGACAAAGAGAGCGAAGCACTGATCCAACAAAAACTCGATATAGTGAAGAATTACATGCTAACATCCTTTGGCATTGATCTAGACACTCTTCGAAGCATTTTGCAACGTCGTCAAAATGAAGTGTTCTCAGGCAAAGTAGATCTTGAAGACTTAACCATAAAATAATAAAAGCTTTATGATTATGAAATTATATAAAACATTACTCTATGTTCTAATGATTCTTCCAGCATTACTATTACAGTCATGTCTGAAAGACCAAGAAGACATATTCGATACTCCCTCCTCCATTCGTATGCAAGAGGTATTAGATAATGCAAAAAAAGTGCTCACCAGCTCTGAAGAAGGATGGGCATTCGACTATTACCCCGATCGTAACCTGGCGTATGGTGGTTATGCTTATACAGTGAAGTTTGACAATCAGAAAGTCACAGTAGGCTCTGAGTTAGCTCCAGGCACATTCGAATCGAGCCTTTACAAATTGACCAATGATAACGGACCAATATTATCATTCGACTCATACAACACGCTGATGCATTATTTTGCCACACCATCATCGGCACAATATGAAGGTCTTGATGGTGACTTCGAGTTCATCATTATGGAAGTAACAGACAACTTGATCACACTTCGTGGCAAACGCACAGGAAATACCATGTATATGCACCGATTGACAAAGTCTGCAGCCACTTATATCGAAAATGTTTACGACATTTGTGATAATATTATCTTTTCTTCGGCTAATGGAACATTGGGGTCATCAGAAATCTCATGTGCCATCGATGTGGACGCACGCCAGATGGACATTACTTACATGAATGGCGAAAAAGCTTTTGTAGGTAGCGGAAGCTTCATACCAACTGAAACCGGCATCCATTTTTACACCCCGATAGAACTGAATGGAGCCACATTGACGGATATGGATTATAATATTGATACTTCTACATTCTCCGGTAAAGACTCGAAAGGAAATGAGATAATACTTGTTGGTATTATTGCCGAAGAATATACTCGATTCAAAGAGTTCGAAGGCAAATATGATTTCAACTATTACTACGGAACTCTCGAAGTGACCCTTGTACCGGATAATGATAATAACTGCTACTTAATTAAAGGGCTTAATGAGAATTACAATATAGTAGCTAACTTTGTGAAGTCAAAAGGATACTTGAACATCACATCACAAAAAGTGGGCGACAGTGGAAACCAGCAAATATGGCTCCTAGGTTGGAGTGCCGATACCGGTTACCTTTCATGGTCTACAGAATGCGGCATGTATCTAGTAAAAGACATAAAACAAGAAGGCACCTTCAATTTTGTAACTAATACTTATTTAGATACTCCAGCAGACTCTTTTATTCTTAATGTATTCAACGGAGCTCCATCAAGCACTACAAGAGTTGGAGCTGCCACAGCTCCGTGGCTTATCAATGATAGCTATCAAGTCCCTTATCCTGAATCAATAGTAAAAAAATAAAAACGAGCATATATGAAAAAAATATTCAACCTTATATTATGTGCACTTTGCGTTTTAAGCTATACTTCATGCAATGACGATGAAGGAATAGAATATACACAAGTGTCGCCTATAAAGATTATTAGCCGGGATGTAAACTTCCCGGCATCAGCTTCGCAAGGCTCCATTGTGGTAGATGCACCGGGTGAATTTACTGTAAGCAAAACCGATCAGGGTTGGTGTACCACTACCATATCGGGCTCAACTATCCAAGTCAGTGTAGAAGAAAATCTCGGATTGGAAAGCCGAAACTCCATGCTAACCATACGTTGTGGAAACGATACAACGAGCATCGCAGTAATACAGTCCGGTGTGATTTTCGATTTAAGCGCAGGTTCCCAAATCCTGTTGGGCAATGAAGCTAAAACATATTCATATGATATAAAATGTAATACTGACCTGACCCTCACTCCATCCGATGAATGGATTTCTGTCAGCGTAGAAGAAGATAAAATGAATATTACATTAACAGAAAATAACACAGGGCATGTACGTAGAGGCAGCATCGCTTATAAGGCAGGTACAAACGAAGATAAAATCACTATTACGCAATATGACTTTGAAAAAGACATTGCAGGTGAATACATGTTTCTCTTTACAAATGCAGAATCAGGAGCTCTTCAATACCTCGACGCTACACTAAGCAAAACAGGAAACGCTTATAGTATTGAATTAACGGGGCTCGGATTTTCTATCCCTGTAACATATAATAAAACAAACGGTGACCTGACTCTCAAAGCCGGCCAATACATTGGCGATTACGATGCTTACAAAGTGCACACCACCCTATGGGATACCAAAGAAGGATATTTGACATGGGATACGTCTATAAGTATGTCAGGTAGCTTCGAATATGTTGAGGAAGATGGAGTGGGGTATACAATTGCACTTATTGAGGATGATGGCTCATGGGGTTCTTATCATCCGGATGCGATTCGTTTAGAAGCATTTAAATCAACCACTTTATCATCCAGCACGCGAGTCGGTTCGCTTCTGTCACTCATAGATCCTTATTTGCAAAGGGCTCATGCCGGAGAAGCAATAACCTATAAAATGGCTAAAACTCCCGTGAAAGCAAATGTAGAATTTCTTTTGAAATAGGAGTTTAACTCTCTCTTTTTATAGAAGGATATTGGTTAGAAAAAATATCCTCCTAACAACCTTAATAATTGTCTTATAGGAGCTTTTACCGTGAGGTAGAGGCTCCTTCTTTTCTTGTCAAGTTTATCTATTTCCAATAAAATATCCCAAATTAGAATTCATATTATTAAATAAAATCGTATATTGCATGCTCACAGAAATGTTAAACTTACAATCATACATATGAAAACAATACTATTCCGATTAGTGTGTCTGAATACACTTCTACTTATGATCCTCTCACTTTATGCTCAAAGCAACTATCGCCCGGGATTTATTATTACTCTTCAGAAAGATACAATATATGGGAAAATCGATTATCGTACAGACAAAATGAATGCCAAACGTTGCGTTTTTCGCCCCCAGGGCAATAATACTGAACCAACCACCTATCACCCTTTCGACATTCTAGGATACCGTTTTACGGACGATGGCAAATACTACGTCTCCAAGAATATAGAGTTGCAATATGGCGTTCCTAAGCCCGTATTTCTCGAATATCTGCTACAAGGTATGAAAAGCCTGTACTTCTATGAGACAGAGGAGGATATACCTATCTACTTTGTTGAGAGCAATCATCTCCTTGTAAAAATAGACGCTCCCAAGCTTTCCAAGCAAACTACTGGTTTACAGTTTAAAAACCAGACTGACCGATATATTCCTCAGTTACACTACGCATTCAAGGATTGTCCGAGTTTAGAACCCCAAATTGACCGGGCTCATTTTAGTCGTAAAGAACTTATGAAAATCACAAAGGAATATCATTATGCAACGTGTACCAGCAATGAAGCCTGCATCGAGTTTGAAACCAAAGAAGACAAACATTCGATACAGCTGGACATTACCCCTTATGCAGGAATTATCCAATATAACGTTCCATCGGGTAGCTCGATCGGACTCTATAGCTCACCGGATTTATCTTATCTGGCAGGAGTCACTTTGGCTATCAGCAATAAACGATGGATGAGTTCACTTAGCGGCTGCTTTGATGTATCTCTTTCCCGCATCACATCTTCTGCAAGATCATCTGACGAAAACTATACATACAAGCAAAGTGGAACAATGCTTTCGGGCAAATTGGGGATACGTTACACTTACCCCAAAGGAATGGTACGGCCATTTGTCGAATTGGGAGCAGATATCAGCGGAATGATCAATGCTAAAATAAAGACTAATGATAAAAGCGAGAGATGGCTGGATGGTGTCTATCCAGGCTATTATGCGAACGCGGGGGTAAACTTCAAACTATCACGAAAGAACAAACAAATGATATGTGTGCGTGCTCAATTCAAAGGATTAAGAGACATGATGGAGAAATCCGGACTCGTCAATGGATGGTCAGGAGTGATAGGATACACATTTTAGCTACTCTATTATTTACCCGTATGGCACTCACATTAAGAAATTCCTCAAAAAAACGTTTTTCTCGTTATACTCACATTCTACCCAACGCCACAACTTCTCTTATTCCAGCCTTCCGAATGAGAGCAGGAAAGCCTTATATAACTGATTTCTCAGACATTAATATTTGACTTTTCAGATATTAATACCTGACACGACAAGTGTTAATACCTGAGAAGTCATATATTAATACTTGTCGTGTCATATTATAATGCTTGTACCAAAGGCCATTAACAGACTTCTTAGTAAGCCACCGTCAACGGTGTGCGCACCTTCTGTGCATACTCAGCCATATACGCATTCCAGGCATCAACCGTCTTGATAACAGCTTTATCCCAGGCAGATCCCCAATAATAAGTATATTCCGAACCCGGTTCATACTCGCTGATTGCCAGCACATGACCGTCAGCGCCGCCACGCTCCTTCTTTTCCTTTTCTTCGAAAAGAACAACTTTAGCCTCTTTCACTTGTGCAGGAAATGCAGCACCAACAAATATCTTTCCGTTTCCTCCGCTTCGGTCAGTCGTAGGATCTACATAAGTAATATAGCCATTGGCAGCATCAGCCACAACCTTACCGTCCGGCTCACGAAGAACAAGTCCGGTGGTCACAGGCATCGCTTCTTTCAGATTGGTGTACGAGATAACTGCTTTGTTGAGGTATGAGCCGGCATCCAATGTAATCACACGCGTCTCTACTACGTTAGAATCTCCACGGACAGTCAGCGGATTAAATTCCAGCTTCACAGTGAAGCGTAAGGGACCGTTATCAAGGATTTCCTGCGTGCGATAGCAGTAAGGATAGATAATCGTATCTCCTGCCATCAGAGCGGCTGTACCGCAGCCGAGCGTAGGACCCACAGCGTAACAATCCATTCCATAACCATGGTCGATGTGGTAAGAGATAGCGTTTTGCAGTTCGGCAGCTGCTTTAGGATCTGTTTTCTTCAGTTCAGCTATCTTGGCACGCTTTTCCTTATCCAGTTCTTCTGCGTAAAGACTCTCCAGAATCGGTTCTGTGGTGTTATACTTCGTAAAGAGGTCGTAACCGAAGCCACGTTCTCCCCGCTTCTGCAAAGCGGGGCCATAGGCACGGTATCCGCCCAAGTCATTTTCCCACGCCACGTCGTCCAGGCGCTCGGAATAATAACGTCCGCAGGCAACCACATTATAAGGATCGGGAGTACCGGACTGAATCGTATAAGTAGCCGTACCGTTTGCTTTCACCGTAGCCGGGAAAACAACCTTCTCGTCATACGTCACTTGATAAGGCACTTGCTGACCGTCTTCGCCAAGTACTACAATCTGGGCCGTATCAGCCAGTTTCAGTTTGGCTACAACGTCACCCATCGGAACTTCCACCATTTCATCCGTGCGCTCTAAAGCCAGAGGATTGGTTACCGTAACCGTCATCGACTGCTTACTGTCGGCACAAGAGACAAAGCCCATCAAGGCAGCAGCAGCCAGAATAAATATCTTCTTCATAATTATACAACAAATAAAAGGATAGAATCAGGTAAAAAAATGAAAGGGCATTAAAACGATAAGGTGACAGGCGGTAAGGAATCTCCTCACCACCCTATCACCAATTTCTTGTTATCGTTATTTCGGTTGTTTTCCGATATAAGCAAGGATACCACCGTCTACGTAAAGGATATGACCGTTTACAGCGTTAGAAGCCTCAGAAGCCAGGAACACAGCAGGACCTGTCAGTTCTTCCGGATCCAACCAACGACCGGCAGGAGTCTTGGCGCAGATGAATGAATCGAATGGATGACGGCTTCCGTCTGCTTGTTTCTCACGCAGAGGAGCAGTTTGCGGAGTAGCGATATAACCCGGACCGATACCGTTACACTGAATGTTGTATTCACCATATTCAGAGCAGATATTGCGAGTCAACATCTTCAGACCACCTTTGGCAGCAGCATAAGCCGATACAGTTTCACGACCCAGCTCAGACATCATAGAGCAGATGTTGATGATTTTACCGGCACGCTTCTTCATCATGGCAGGCAACACAGCCTTAGAAACGATGAACGGAGCGTTCAAGTCGATATCAATCACACGACGGAAGTCAGCAGCTTCCATTTCGTGCATAGGAACACGGCGGATAATACCGGCGTTATTAACAAGGATATCAATCGTACCTACTTCTTTCTCGATAGTAGCAACCATTGCCTGAACAGCCGGTTCGTCTGTTACGTCGCATACATAACCGTGAGCTTTAATTCCCTTTTCAGCATAAGCAGCCATGCCTTTGTCCACCAACTCCTGGTTGATGTCGTTAAAACAAACAGTAGCGCCTTGTTCTGCATAAGCAGAAGCGATAGCAAAACCGATACCGTAAGAAGCACCTGTAACGAGAGCCACTTTACCTTTCAAAGAAAAATTCAAATACTGATTCATAATTTTTTGTTATTAAATGATGAAAACTATTGTAGTTGTTTATTTTAAATCTGTAATTAATGAGAAGTCCTGATCGCCATAATCGAGATTCTCGCCGCCCATACCCCAGATAAAGGTATAGTTATGGGTAGCCGCAGCCGAATGGATCGACCATTCGGGAGACAGAACCGCCTGATCGCCCTTCATCCATACGTGACGAGTTTCGTCCACCTCACCCATAAAGTGGCAGATAGCGTGCTCTTCGGGGATTTCGAAGTAGAAGTAAGCCTCCATACGACGTCTGTGCACGTGTGCAGGCATCGTGTTCCATACGCTTCCCGGAGCAAGTTCCGTCATACCCATCTGTAGCTGACAGGTGGGCAATACCTGATTGACCAGCATCTTATTGATGTTACGGTGGTTGGAACCTTCCAGCGAGCCCATTTCAGCCACTACGGCATCCGCTTTCGTCACTTTACGGTCGGGGTAGTTGCGATGTGCGGTCAGTGAGTTGAAATAGAATTTGGCAGGATTGGAAGCGTCTTTGCTTTCGAACGTCACCACACGGTCGCCCGAACCAAGGTAAAGGGCTTCTTTATAGTCAAGTTCGAAAACCGCGTCTCCGGCCTTCACTACGCCCGGTCCGCCTACATTGTAAATACCCATTTCACGACGGGTCAGGAAGAACGGAGCTTTCAGCGGGTCAATCGCTTCGAGTGTCAGCACCTCTCCTACCGGAAGCGCGCCGCCTACAACCATACGGTCGTACATGGAGTACACCATATTCACTTCGTTGGGAACAAATATCTTTTCGATTAAGAAATCGCGACGGATTCTTGCAGTATCATAACTTTTTGCATCCTCGGGATGCGCAGCATAGCGAATTTCATAGTTCGTTTTCATACCTTATTTATTTATAG